>SKEK01000205.1_pt1 | contig 37104 bp, 45 predicted proteins | sample 4826761 | NCBI WGS metagenome assembly SKEK01 (sample SAMN11008811, study PRJNA524170) | human gut metagenome | biome: Human fecal sample; material: Feces; isolation source: fecal sample from pouch patient p32 | host: Homo sapiens | place: Israel: Tel-Aviv | collected 2015-10-13 | reverse complement strand
TTTGGATCATAACCGCACTAAGTACACCCGCAACGATTTGATCGGCAACGAATCCTTGACCTGTACCGAATGTTGACCACTTCCAACCTCGACCGTCCTCGGTCCTTTCCGATGCAATCTCAAATCCCATAGTTCCAAGCGACATAGCCCCAAACGTTGGCGACTCGGGGTCTAAATCCTCAAATAAAATAGCTCTAACGTGCTGCTTTTCGGCCACGTCCCTTTGAGCCTTGAATTGAGTATTTAATGCGTTGATCGTACCGTTGATACTTGATCCCGCAACTGTTCCATTTTTATTCAAAATATTATTTAGTTTCTCATTCGTTGATGTTGCAATCTCAACAAAACCGCCCACTATATCCCCGACCGTTAAACTAGAATATTCCTCTTTTAAGCAGTCGTAAGTATACGCAGTTATTCGTGATGTAACATCAATGTTCAATGGATCATAGTGTAATTGAACTCGATCTCCTAAACCAACATTTAAAAGATTTTCGAACCCTTTAAATTCCTCCATATGCTCCAAAGTTGTGATATTGAATGTAATCGACATGGTCGGTTTATCTAAACCGTCATCATATAATTGTTTAACTGCTTTTCTTAAAGCAGCATATAATTGATCTTCTGTGTTAAAAACTAGGTCGTTCTCCCCATATTCTTCGTCCTCTCCAAAGTCACTAACCAACTTGTAGTTATCAAAAGCTACTACGTCCTCGTAGATCTCTTTGTAAGCTCCGATTAATGGACTATCGACGAATCCCTCGGGAATAGTTCTACCTCCATATGCCAATGGCATAACTCTAGTTAGTACCTTAGATGTATTGCTGTTATCTTCAATTGATGTAATATCTTTGTTGTATTCAAATCTATATCCAGTATCAATTCCGATCCTATCATTAACATAAATGTCAAAGTTATCAATGAATAACTCCCCGCCGATCCTACTCATAAACGAGTTGTCGTCATCACTCATGATTGCATCTAATAATTGTCTTCTTATTAAGTGACTCGTATATCTTGCGGTAATATCAGAATGACCTTTGAATTGTGTCCCTTCAAGGATCTTATCAAGTGCTTGTTGACCGTTCGCATCAGTTGGACGCACATCAACAAGTACTCTCTTAGTTCCTAAGAAAAGTGGAACACCTGTAACGGTGATCTCGTCCTCTGTCTGCATCACGTCTTTAACTATGTAAAGCTGATCTTGTATGTTTGGAGCTGGAACTTTGAGAACACATTCCTTTTCAAGATACTTCCACCTACCCTCCTTGTCGATTGGGTGAACTAATGTAATTGCGTTGGTACTATTTAAAGTGACGTCAAGTTCACATGACGTACAATTTATAAGAGTCATATCTCCATTTTGAGTAAAATCTCTATTTGTAGCAGCATAAACCTGTATCATATTTAGAAATATCTCCTATTCGTCATTATTGTAATTTTTTTAACTGTCCCACCTGTCCCCCAAGTGATCTTGTTCTCTCCCTTCTCGAGAGTTGGATATTCACCGCTTAAACTTGTATTTTGATACGTTCCGTCGTCACGATAACATAATTTCTTTTCGCTATCTATTGTAATATGTTTACTAACATTCACTTTGATCGTTTCATTATTAACATTTAGTGTAATCGCACCCTCACCTTCAATTCGTATAATAGGTTTAGCAGCAATCGCCCCGTCATTATGAATGATCATACCGTTAGATATAGGAATCGGATTTAGTTCACTTAATTTACGTCTAAAAGGTTCAACTATAAAGTTGACTTGACATTCTCCAAGATCTTGAAGGGTGCGACTAAATTCCGAATCTAACTCAATCGACTTAACAATGTAATAAAATTCTTTATCGTCTGCGAATATTAATTTATTATCTTTAATATCAATAAGCCATTCGTTCATTGATGATACTATCTTTCTAATGTGTTTATGGTCCATGATATTAAATGTGACAGGAATCGAACCTTCATTATAACCTATGATCTTGCGATAAGTTGTACCGTCTGCAACCTCATAAGTTTCATAAATAGGAGTCACCAAGGGATAATTGATTATACCCTTGACTTTAACCCCTATGTCCCTATTTGATTTATTATTAAACCATAAAGTCCCGTATTTCATATTTAAAATCCTTTCGCCAATTTACTTTGCATATTTAACTTTTTAACTGTGTAGTTGTAAAAATCTTTTTTTAATTCAGTACCTCCAACGTTTACAATGACTTCTTGATTGTTTTCTAATAATTGAGTTTGTAATGTCATAAGATCCAACATCTTTTTAAACATACCCTCAATATTAGAACTTGATCCCGACGTCATATATCCGTTTACAGATTGTAAGGTATTACTCAATTCACCATACGTCGTAGCAAGTGGTGTCGATCTCGTATAATAGGATCCACTCATAGCGACCGTCGAAAGGGGTTCAACTGCTGCAACTTCAACTCCAGCATTAATGTCAAAGTCACGACTTCGACCAAACATAGCTTGAACTTTACCAACCACAGTTTTTGAAATCTTTCCAACTGTATTTGCTAATTTATCAAACCACTTGATAACCTCTTTCACGGGTGATAGAACGGTTTTCATAACATTCGACACGCCATTTTTGAATGAATTTAATTTACTTTTAACACTCGACCACATAGAACCAACCGCCTTACTCAACCCCTCCATAGCTGGTTTAAATAGATTTCGGTAAGCACTTTGTACCACGTTCATTACTGATGAAAAGACGTTCGCCAATGCAGTTAATAGTGGTTTAACTGCCGCCCACATTGTTTGAACGACAGATACTATGAACCCAAATACAGGTTTTCCGACTGTATTCCAAACTAATGAAATTGCATCAATAGCTGACGTAAATGTAGATAACAATAATTTAATAAAAGGTATTGCATTTAAAATCGCAACCTCGATCACTTCTCCAAGTATTCTAAATAACGGTTGTCCCACCGTTTCCCAAATACTTTTTGCAGTTTCCCACAATCTCGAAAAAGCACCTTTAAGATCATCAAAGTACGGACTACATTCTTCAACGAGCTGACTTGTCGCATCTCTTATTCCGTCCCAATTCTCCTTTATTGCAAGTCCAAGTGCAATTGCGGCACCCGAAACAACTCCTAATACCGTTGCAACTGATCCGATTAAAGGGAGTAACGGAACTATTAAAGCGTTAAATCCAGCGACTAAAGCCGCAATCGTACCAACTGTTGTGGCTAACGCACCCAATACGACTAATACTCCGCCGACTGCACCACCAACTAGACCAATCGCAGTCAATAATCCTTCGTTAGCTTGACCCCATTCTGACATTGATGCCACTATTTCGGGAATAATATCAAGTAATGGATCAAAGAAGTTTGTTATTGACTCACCTATTTTTTGAAATATATTGACGTCGATTGCTCTTTTTAGTCCCTCAAAAGCATCTGATAAACTATCATATCTAACACGTGTTAATTGTTCAGCACTTTCATATGTTTGGTCGAAAGCACCTTCAATTCCACCCAATGCCTCTACTGCGTCAATCCCTAGATCTTCCGCCATAGTTCCGAATAATGTAACTGCTGCTTGATTTCGTTTGATAGGATCTTCAATATTTGACAATCCTTCTGTCATTTTCAGAAAGACTTCTTTCGCACTATCGCCACCCTCTCCGAACTTCTTGAACATTTCGTCACTATTGTAACCCATGCTTTTAAAGACGTCGGCAACATCTTCGTCACATTCATTCATTTTAATAGTCATTTCTTTTATTGCATCACCGACTTTATCAATGGTGAATACCCCAGTTTCATTTGCACTTTGGAATACATTGAACATTTCCTCGGCACTCAAACCAGCAGCATCAAAATACACCGAATATTCGCTTATACTATCGGCTAATTCATCTGTATTATTTAAATTCGCTTGAACTCCTTGAATAATAAGATTAAACGCCTCGTCTGCGGTTAACCCAAACTCTTTCATCATTAACCTAGCGGCTTTTGTTGAGTCGGTTATATCCATATCAAAAGTATCCGCCATTGTCATCGCCATTTCGGTTACGTCTTGTAATTCATCGCCAGTAATATCCAAGTTTTGATAAACTGTTCTTACTGCCTCGGCAACGTCGTCCATGCCCTCCCCAAAGTTATCCGCATATATATTTTTTATTATGTCGCTAAATTCTTCGGCCTCGTCTGCGGTTAATCCCAAACTAGCATTGAATCTGTTCATGGCTCGTCGAGTTTCCTCGGACTGTTCAACCGTCCCCATTAACGCATCAACCATTGTGTTCCCAATGTCAGTTAATCTCTCACCCGCATTACTAAGTCCGTCGGCAATCTCTGAAATGTCCCCACTAACTTCGTCCAATGAATCGCCCATATCTTCGGCACTATCACCCACGCCCTCCAATACACCTTCGAAATCTTTTAAACTTTGTCCCGCTTGTCTACCTTCATTCTCAAATTGATTGATCTCTCGTTCACATTGTTTAAGTTCATTCTCTAGTTTGTTAACTTCGGTTTGCGTATTATTTAACGTGGTTTTCATTCGTTCAAGTGCATTATCCGCATTTAATACCGTATTGCGTTTTTTATCAAGTGCTTTTTCAGCCTCGGTTAAATCCTGTGATAGTTGTTTAACTTCCTTTGAATTTTCCCCGTAAGTTTGTTTGGCTTTTTCTAGTTCCTGTGATAACGCATTAACTTTATTTCTTTGTTCGTCATACGAAGATGATGCTTGATCTAATGTTGCTTTGCATTTTGATACTTGGTCTTCATATATCGAAAACTTTTTCTTAGTATTTTCTAATGTTGAACTAAGCATCTTGAACTTAGCACTTTGGCCTTCTAATGTATTTTGGAAATCTTCGGACGTGGAGTTTAAAGTTTCAAATTCAGATTTAAGACGTTTGTTCGACGTGTTAATTGACTTGATCTGTTGAGTATACGAGCTTGACTGTAATGCCAACTTGACGGTTAATTGTTTAGTGTCTGACATATTAACACCCTCCTATACTATCTAATACTTTATATCGTTTTACCTCGGTCCTAATATTTTCACCTCGGTTATTACGTCTTGATCTTTGTCGATCTCGACTGTCATTTTTAGGTTTATTATATTTAGAGAATAACTCGAACTGTTCAAATAGAAATCTAGGAGAACAGTCCCAAAATTCCTCGTCCCCCCATTTTAGAGTTGACTTTGCCAAATAATAAAGGTTTGATATATCAATAAACCCGTTTGAATCTTGATCTACTTTTTTTCTTTTTTATTACCCGCCTGTGGTAAATTATCGGGAATTAATTCAGTTATAACAGGTAGTAACGAGCTAACAATATCCATTGTGTCGAATTGCTTGAAATATTTTTCCCCAAGTGGTTTATTTGTCTTTTTATCTCGGATAATCGATCCTAATAAAGCTATTATTGAAGTTATATTATGATTTTGAACCCCTTCAATAGCTTTTAAAAATCCTTTACGATTTGTTACTTGGAAATGATCTATCGCATAGTTATCAAGTGCTGCTATACATTCCCTCCCGTTGATCTCAAGTTCAACAATTCTTTTTTTGCCTAAATGTATTTTCTCCATGTTATCCTCCTATAAATAAAAGACCTACCCATTAGGGTAGGTATAAATTAGTTTATTTCTTCTTCTTCTGTTGGTAATATTGGTTGTTCGAAGAATTTATTCCAATGGTTTAATGCTAATGCTTTTTCTGACGGATCAGATATTGCGTTTATTTCTGCTAGGTCCATTTCCATTTCTACTTGTAAGCATGATACAAGCGGAACCCCTGTCCCTTCATAGGTAAATGTTTGACCTTCTAACGAATCTTCTTGCGTTGCGTTGTTTCTTGAATTTTTAGCAAGTGCAACTTTATATATTATTCTTCGTCTTAGGTTTCCGTTATCCATAGCTATTTCATATGCTATCGCATGGTATGGTGCAACTTGACCCGTTGCAACGAATGATTTCCCGTTTTTATAACCTTTCCCAGTTATTTTCGCATCTAATGCTGGTGGTGTATCAGAAGATACCTCCATTGTCACATTGACTTTTGCTATTTGTTTTATAGAGTTTTCGATTATATTATCTGCATAATACTCACCCTCTGAATATTCGTTAGAACTTTCAAAGTTAACTGCCCAAGGGACCCTATAACCAGCTCCCCATGTTGGATCTTGCCCTTCTACATCTTTTGTTAATGGGAATAATGTTATTCTACTTATCCCGACTTCTCTTGCCATAATTCTTTATCTCCTTTGTATCTTTAAATTTTTGTATTAAAAAAAGACGATCTATTTTGAAATCGTCTTTGCATAACTAAATGTAACTTGATAATAGTCTGTATTATCAAATTTAACAGGTGCGTTTATTATTGTTTTTCTGAAATAATGATTTTCCATTACTCCCTTGATCTTCTCAATAGTTTCAAATATGTTCTCCTTGACGAATAAATTTAAATATACGTCGTATCTCGTTGACTCCTCTTTATAATCACCCATTGTGTTTAAATATTCATTATATGTGTACACAATACAAGGGAACACGTTTGAAGGACGTTCTAAGAAATAGAAGTCGATCCCTGTTTCAAGTAAAACTTGTTCAAGTAATGTATTCATTTTAATAAATTGTCAATCTCCTTTTTTAAGATCGAAGTCGTCTTTTGTTCAGCAGCAGCTTTCGACTTCTCATATGATTTATCCAACCAGCCGACGTTATTTGTGATCTTTAACTTACCGTCAAAGTTCCAACCAAAGTTACGATACCCCCAATGTTGATACCATAATTGTCGTGTACTGTTCCAGTTCTTTTTACCTATCCCTACTGATCCCCATGCAGCACCGTCCTTATTAACTTTCACATTTTGGATCACTAATTTACTACGGGAATTATCTTGATCAATGGGTGCATCTTGTTTCATTCCGTCGAGAAAAACTTTTAATCCTTCATTGACCGCTTTCTTTCCTACTTTCTTTCCTACGTCGCCCAACTGTTCCAACCTAGACATCAATTCATCTAAACCGTTAACATCTACACTCATATTTTCACCCTCGATAATTTTATTTCAAGCCATTCGTTTTCGTCCTGTATATCCACGACACTTTTAATGTTGTATTTTACGTCCTTGATAATTGCAAGATCACCCTCGTATAATTTGTGTTTATGATGTAATCTAATGACTATAGTCTTATCAATTTTGACGTTGTCACCATTCCCTTGGAGATATTCGTTTGATACAGTAGATCGAACGTGACACCTCGTTTTATAAATGTCAGTCCAAATGTACGTTGGTTTTCCGTCTGCGTCTTTTCCTAACGTAGATCGTTGAAATAAAACTGTGTGTTTTAAATTGTGTGGTTTTGTACTAATTTGCAGCATATTGTAATTGAACTAATATACTTGTTAGTATATTATTACGAGTAACTGCCCCCGCTTTTGTTAGATCACGATTGTTGAACAATTCGGAAATCATACATAATATAAATACGGTCGCTAGGTTTTGGTTAATGTTGTTGGCGTTACCATTAACTAAATATGAAAGATAATCTGTCGAAGTATCTCGAAGTACGATTAAAAGATCGTCATTATAATCGTCATCTAAATCAATGCCTAAGTGTTTTTTTATTTGATCTAATGTAACTACTGGCATATGATCACCCCCTATATATTGAATTAACGACTTCTAAGATTGAAACGTAACAACGTGACAATGTTCGGGACGTTTAATTACGAATCCACTATAATATCTAGTATTAAAGTAAGTTAAATTTGATAAGAATCCCACATTGTCAAATACTCTATTTTCAATTTGTCCGTCGTGAACGTGTGCAATGTCATTTTTACCAACTACTATCATTCCGTTGAAGTTTTTATCATCTGTCAAAATCGGCTCAACTCCTAAAATTTTAAAATCTTGTTGAATATCTAAACCTTTGATCTTTCCGATAATATCAGTTGACATTAACACGACACTATTTTTATTGATATATGATTTAGCGAATTTTTTAAACCAAGTGTCAGTATATGTTTCTAGTTCTTCCCCACATTCAGCATCAATCAACGCCTTTTTTAATTGAGTGTGTATCGCTCCGATTAAGTATTCAACCATTGCATCTGCAATATAATCTTTAAGTGATTGACCTTGCAACTCGAATATAGTTGATGAAAACGCAAGTTTCAGATCTATTGATTTTAATTCGCCACTTGCCATAGCAACGGTAATCGCACCGTTTATATCATTAGTTATATTCCCGCTCTCATCTTCGATAAATGTCATTTGACTTAAAACTGGAACGTGTGCTTTTTTAGCAGCAATATCATAACTAGGAATATGATTTATAATACAATCACTATTAACAATCTTATCTTGTAATAACTCTAAAAATTTTTCTGTTAACAGGAATGTATCACCCGTCACATTAGGGGCGATGACTTCATTGTCTATTAATAATGTTTTTAATTTACTCATGTTATCCCTTTCTAATTATAAAAAGGGCATCTATTAAGATACCCTTTCGTAATTTAATATTAAGTTGATTATTTTGCTATGTCTGTATAATATACTTCCCAAGCATCTTTGTCGTAAGTTGCTATGTCGAAGTAAGTTATTATTTTAGAATACACAACGTTTTTAAGGAATCCAGCCTCTTTAGACATTGATAGAGTGTATTCTTCATTTTCGAATAACATTAATGCTTGTTTGAAGTTACCAAACGCAAAGAAATGTCTTACTGCATCTGCTGTTTCCGAATTTGTAGCAGCTACTTCCTCATTAGATTGAACGAAACCAGTTTTTAAGTGAGCTGGATCAACGAATCTAACAGGGTAACCGTTGAAATATGGTTGTGCTGGTTTAGTTAAATCGGGTTGTACCCAAGATAAGTCAAGTTTTGAGTTTTCTTGTTTAGCGAAATGATCGAAAGTTTCTTCAGTCATTAATATAACTGCACCGTCTTGTTTTAAAGCTCTGTTTAATCCAAGTCTTGTAGCTGATACTAACTCTTTAACTGTGTTTACTTGTTTCATTCCTTCTTTTCTAGCACCTTGTTTTCCAACTAACGTCTCACATATCATATCATTTATTTTGTAAACGTAAGCATCAACGAATACTTGTGCCATGTATGATATTAAATCTGCCTCTGTGAATTTAAGTATAGTGTCATTTAATAAACCTAATTTACCATATTTCTTTATAGTGAATTTTACTGCATCAAATTGTAAATTAGTGTCTGCGTTCATATCCACCCCGTCAACAACTTCAACTAAACCTTGATGTTTAGTTGCATTAACTGGGAATTGTCCGCTTATTGCAGTAGTTTTTTGAACTGTCACAAGATCTTTTAAGTAATCTTTATGTCTTAATAACTCTCTTATTTGAGTTGATAATTCTTTTATGTGTATGTTGTCTTCACCCGTAACCGCATTTTTTATCGCTTGTAATTCACCTTCTGATAATGGTTGGTTTTTCACTTGTTTAGCCATTGCGTGTATTACTGATACTTTTTCATTTTGTGGTGCTGGAACTGGATCAGCTTTCGGTGCTGCTGCCCCTAAGTCTATTCCGTTTAATTCTTCTTCCATTCTTAATTCTGACTCTAATGCTTTTATTGCATTGAATACTTTTGTTTTATCGTCTGTCGATTTAGCACCTCTAAACTCGTCCATTTTATTTCTTATTTCTTTTTTTAATTCTTCTATTCTTGTCATTTAATAAAACCTCCTAAATTTTTGCATAAAAAAAGAACCTATAAACTACATTCAAGCTCTATAAGTTCTAACTCCATTTCTTGTTCTTTTTGTTCTGCTTTCATTTGTCTTTCTTTTTGATCTTTTATTGAATCTCTAAGATCTGTCGGTAATTTGTCATAATTACCTATACTTGAATTTACTTTGGCGACCATGTCGATTGGATCAACACAATTTATATTGAAATATTGCTCCGCCTGTTCCCCAGTTAACCAAGTTTCATTGTTTACCATTTCTTCGATTGTCGATATATCGACACCCTCTTTTAAATTCTCTTTATACACATTTAATAAACCTTCTTGAACTCGATCTAGTGTATCTGCCATTTTTCTTAACTCATTAGCATCACCATACGCACCGCCGCTCGGTTTATGGATCATTAAATACGCATTAGACGGAATATAAATGTTGTCGCCAACCATGCAAATTATTGATGCGATTGAACCCGCCAAACCGTCAACATATACATTCTTTGTACATGATAATCTTTTTAAAGAATTATACATACTTAATCCAGCAAAGACTGATCCCCCGCCCGAATTTATATAAATGTTTAATGGTTTACCTTGATCTATCTGTTCTATATAATTTAAAATGTCAGCGGGACAACTGTCTAAGTCATTCCATTTATCCCAACTGTCGTCGACGATCTCACCGTAAAAATAAAGCTCGTTTGCGTCAACTGTGTTTTTGATCTTCATATAGTCCTTAAAACTTCTCAAACTCTCACCCCCTTTCAAAAGTGAAGGTATAAACACCTTACCCCTTGTTATAAAACGCCTTAAAATGGCGCACACGAGGTTCGATTTTTAACTATTCTTCGATTTCTTCTAATTCTTCGATCTCGTCCTCATTTTCTTCGACATTTTCATCATCAACGGTGTTTTCGCTGCTGCTCTGTTTCATTCCGTATTTATTTTCAATATAAGTATCATATTTTGTGATCGGAACGTAATTAAGCGACATTAATAAATCGTCTGTTCCCTCTATGTATGGGAGATCTTCAAGTCGTCTAACTTCGGCTTGACTCATTATCCCATTTAATAGTGCGTTTCTATAGAAGTCCATACGATCCTTGTCATTACCACGCATTAAAGATTTATAATTGATCTTAAAATAATACGTTTGTTTCTCTGTTCTAGTAAGTAGCTTTTCAAAAAGTTCTTGTTCAATCATTCTTAAGTAAGGTAATAAAGATTGAACGAAATTACTCTTTAAACTATCGGAAATATTATATGTACCTTCGGCAACTGATGTTATGACCGCTGGAACGTTCATTACTTGATGTATCTTTGCGTCCAATTCTTTAGTTAATTGAACAACCTGTGACTCTTGGAAAGAGTGCGTTCCACCGTTAATTGGATTTAATTTCATACCTTCATCAAGCACCGCAATATTATCGTCGTGTGATGTAAGTACTCTGTTAAACGCAGCTTTCAATATTTGTTTACTTGACTCGCTCGACGTACCTTGCAACTCGATCCATGCCTTAATATTATTATTTAATCCACTTTCAAAGGCTCTCGTCACCAGCTTATTCGCTGCAACTTTACTTTCCAAAATTGGACGTAATGCCTCGAACCTATCGAATAGATCCCTAAAGTGAATTGTATTTTCATACGGTACGGTAATATATTTACCTCTTACTGTTCCAGTAACTTGCCATATGTTCGAACCAATAATCGTTTCTGATAGTCTTGCACCTTCGATCGGCTCTAACGACATTAGTTTACCGTTATGAAAATTCATTACTGCGAATGAATCCCTTTCCAATAGCATTTTGATGATCATTTCTTTCATGAAATCAAATTGTCCTTGGATCTTGTTTGGGCGACTTAATACATTAGTGATATTATTTTTAACACGATTAAAACTAAGATCATCTTGCTTGTATAAATGACAACTCATAGATGCGATATATGTAGCTATTGCATTTACGCAAGACATAACTACCGAGTCGGAAAGCATAGTTTTTATTGTTACAGTATCACTAGATAATAATTCCTCGAGCGGTGTTCCACCCCAAAAGACGTCGTTGTTGATCTTCGCCTTTTTACTCTTATAATAATTCGATTTCATTAATCAGAATATAATCTTTCCTTATACTTGACCACTAGATTTGCAGCAGCAGCAGTCGCCAACGTTACCGCTCCGAATCCAACGATCGAATTAATTAAAAATCCTGTTATAACTAAAGATATTAACGCAATTACAGTCAATATTTCCTCTAAGTATAACCACACTTTTTCAATTAATTTTTTCATTTTAACAACTCCATTCCTCCGTTATTATCTCGTCCCAGTTTTTGATCTTAGGTGAATCGAATAATAACTTAAATGCAAAAATACAAACAACCGCCATATCTATACGTTGGCGATTTTTATATTTACGTTTCGGCATGACGTCCTCGGCTTTACCCACTTCCAACGTCATACAAGACATACACCAATCAAGTATTTTATTCTCGACGTGATATATGTTTCCGTTATAAACTTCATTTCTAAACTCTTTCGTAGGGCTTGATAGTTGATTAAAGCATTGTTTTAGCTCTACAACATCATAATCTGCTGCTAGATCTTCCAACATCATTTTTGCGTTGAAGGGATCGGATATAATATAAGCAATATTGCAATCAAAAGTTTTTTCGATCGACATTATATAATCATACACTTGCGAATAGTTAACGGATAAACCGTCGCAAATTGTACAATAACCCAATCGCTCCATAGCTTGATAATCTATTTTCTCACGACGTTCTGCTAATGACCCTCGAGGTAAAAATCCATGACTAAGGAAATAATATCCACCTTCGTGATTAAATCCTATCCCAACCGCAGTTAAATCGGTCGTGATCGAAAGATCGAGTGATACAACAACACTTTGCCCCTTGACTAATTCCTTGAATTTCTCCAATGAAATGACATTTTTTCGCCATTCAGTCATTTTTAAATATGGTTCATCTTGTTCTGAATTTACGAAAATGTTCATATGCTTAGTTAAAAATTCAGTTCTTTCAAGCGGTTTATTTAGTGCTTTCGCCCTCGATTTTCTAATCTCGTCGTAATTTTCCTCAATTCGCAGCGGGTTCGACATAAATAAACCTGTGTCGTCCCATTCGTGACCTTGTTCAGCATAGTATATCAATGCAAATTGATTGCGATCTTCAATATCTCCCTTTAATACTTTTCGTATGTATTCCAATTCCTCCAACATGATCGAGTCGTTGATTGCATATGCAGTCGTGGCTTTCAACATCAATGGATTAACTACTGACAACTGCCCCGATTTCATAGCGGTAATATTATCGTAGTCCCTAAAGTTTCCGATTTCATCTGCAATAAATGCACTCGGACGAATCGCATTGTTACGACCACTCTCTGACGTTCTCGCTTGATAAAACGAGTTAGTCAATAAGCAAGTGATCTTGCCGCTTAAAGTAACTGACTTCTTAAATCGCTTGGTAATGATCGGTGACGCATCAATAATTTGCATCATGCACTTTTTAACCTCTCCCGCAAGATCTCGGTCGATACATATTGAATAAAATTCGCTATATTCATTCTCTGTTAACATTAAAATTAATAATGTGACTGAAAGAATAAATGTTTTTGCGTTTTTTCGTGGAATAAATAACGTAATATCTTGATGTTTGAACTTTTTCGGCTTATCTTTGTATCTAAAACCAAAGATATTGACAATAAAAAAGCATTGAAAACCATGTAACCCGTCAAGAATACTTGTTCCAATGCAGTTAATACCTGTTGCGAAGTTCATAAACGAAAGCAAAGTTTCGACTAATTCAACCTCTTTTTGATCAAAATAATACGTTTCATCTTCATTATGATAGTCATGTAAGAAGATCTCACATTGTCTTTTGACTTCCCAAGTGGTGATTTCGTCCCCCGCAACGACTCGGTTTGCATATAATAAAGCTCTTTCGACTAACATTTATCTGTTTTTCAATGCCTTCAATAAAGGATCTTCGTCCTCTGCTGCTTGTGTTGTCATTATTATAGCCAATGCCGCTCTATCCTTCGGCGACATACCTAATTTAGAACCGAAAGTATTAAATATCTTTGAATATCGTTCGTAGATCCTAATACTAGGGTTTTCGGAGTCGTCCGCCAATAACTGCCCCCTCGAATTTATGTCCTCCTGTGCAGTTTGCATCATATCCAAAGAGTTCGCCACGATTTCCAATGTGTGCGAGTCACTAGACGTCAAAAAGTCTTTCGGAAACGACGTTAACAGTTTATTGTAGATCCTCACTCCATTTTCAGTAAGTCGATTTGGGGCAGCAGCAGCAATCGGATCGCCTTTTAACTTTTCTTCGGCATCTATTCTCGCCTTGATTTGATCTTTTGCAATCTTCCCTTGCTTTAATCCAATGGGTTTTATATTTGCCATACTCTCACCCCCTTAATATTTATCTCAAAAAGTTCAAACGAGCATTTTTTTAAAAGAAACTGCGGCTGGGTTCTTCTGTGAAAACGAAAAATTTTTTTGAAAAGACGGGGGGTATAAAAAATTTACATAAAAAATTTACATAAAAATAAATTTTACATAAAAAAATTTTACATAAAAAGATTTTATATAAAAATAAATTTACATAAAAATAAATTTACATAAAATCTTCTAACCATAACCTCTGATACTCTTTTAACTCTGCTTTGACTTCATCATTATAATCGGAATGTATTATTTCATGTACTTCAAATGTCAAAGGAATTAAATTATCTGTATCAAAGAAGTTCTCCCTATTTGCTATATCAATATGATGTATGATCTTCGCTGGTCTAACCTTGCGATATTTATACCAAGAATAAACACACATATAATTATACTTCTTTAATATACTGTCCCTAACTCTACACCAACGAGTTGTTTTGTATAACCTTTCGTGATTGTTCAATGATCTTGTATATCTATCTTTGTTGCGTTTCTTTTCGCAACTATTACATCTTACTTGATCCTGTGTGATTATACTCCCACACATAGAACACGTCTTCAATAACATTCGTTTCCTCCCATTAAAAAAGGGACTTCCCTTTTGGGAGATCCCTTTCGCCTTCTTTCCTATAATACTATAATACCATTTAGAGTATTACATTGACTTATCTTTTCGATTACATTTCAATTACATTTACTTTACATTTATACTACTAATCTATGACGTACTGCAAATGGTACTAATTTATTAAGTATATATGCTTTACGTCTTGATATATAGTTATCGTTTAGATCTAATTTGAAAGCAATATCTCTTAATGAATAATCTTTAAAGTAATACATTTCAACTATGATCTTATCTCTATCACTTAATAGTAACAACATATTTTCTATACGTTTCTTTTTATTAGATAGATATATTATCTTACGTCTTAGGTTCTCTAGTGTTACTGCTGATTGCTCCACACTACTTGATGTATTTACATTCGGACTTGACGGCATATCATTATACGTTACACCTATTATGTCCTCTGACTCTATTCTTAATTCTAACTCTTTGATCTCTATTTCTATATCTTTATATTCGTATAATAAACCCTCTAACTTTAATCTTTCGTTATTTGTACTCATTAATTGTGATTTCCCTTTCTAAATTGATCTTGCTGCTACACTTTGTAACACCTTTCTGCTACACTTCAAACCGTTGGTATTACTGGGCTAGAGCCGATTTTCACTGCTACACTTTATATCTAATTCCTTTATATATAAAAAAATAAAAATTAATTAAAATATTAGAAGTATAAAGAGAAAGTGTAGCAAAGTGTAGCACCACCCTTGAACCATTGATATTACTACGTTGTAGCCGCTACACTTCTAATTTTCAAAGTGTAGCAGAAGTGTAGCACTTGATGAAAAAACCGCTGCTGCTGTTGCTATTACTTGGTTGTAGCCGCTACACTTTTTTAATAAATACTCTAGTGTTCTTTCCGTCGATCCTTAATACCTTGACGTCGTAACCTTGCTTTTTGATGTTGCGGGTAAATACTGTTCTTCCAAGTGGTTTTAAATTACCTTCTGAACACCAAACGACATATCTTTTGTATAGTTCCGTTGACGGTTCGTTCTCGATCTTGAAATCTTCCATGAACTCAATGATCGGATTATTCTCTTTCTCGTATTCTTTTAATTCCGCTTTTACTTCGTCTACTGTTTCGAAGTCGTTGCGTTTTAGCACTCTTTTTAATCCTTCAAGTCCTAAATTAAGTAAATGTTGCAAACTCTCCGTCATAAGCAACTTATCTTTGATAAATGGATCAAAGTCTGCATCACTTGACTTGAATTGTGCATTAAATGGTATTATGACCAATCTTCGCATTAATCCGTTGCTGGTGTCGTTTATTCTTGGAACTTCATTTGCTGAAAAGATTAGCTTAGATGTATTTTTGAAGTCGAAAGGATCCGCCCCTTTACGTTCAACGTTCACCGACTCACCTGTTACCAGTTTCTTAAAGATCGAGTTATCGTCAATATATGCACTTGAAATATCGTCCCCTATATTAACCATTTTCCCGTATAATTCAGCGGTCTTAAATCGCACTCCAAGTTCATTCATTCCTAAAGATGAAATATTGTCCTCCCCAATTAGGGCTTTTAGAACATCAAGGATCGTACTCTTACCGTTTGACCCAACACCTGTTAGTATGAATGATTTCCCTAGCTCATTACGACGTAATAAGCAATATCCGACCATTTCTTCGATTATGCGTCTTAGCTTAGGTTTAAAACACGCAATTTTGTCTAAAGTATGATCTAATACGTCTGATTGTGCTGCTGGATTATAAGAAACCGCGATTTTGTTCTTTGAGATGTAATTTGGCGTAAATTCTTCTAATTCTAGTGTATTTATGTTTAATAGTCCATTTTTACAAACAACATAGTCTGTATTTGATAGATTTTCATTTTTAGCTATTAAATCAAGGTATGAAATAACCTCTGCTCGTCTTGCTTTTGTTAATGTTGGAATATGTTTAATTAAAGCTCGTTCTATATCCGCATATTTGTCAGAATAAACACCGTCAACGTAAATATGCAGTTTATTATTGATCTTGATGATGTGTTCTTCTGATTTTACAAATTCCGCGAATTTATCGTGCATAAATTGCCCTTTTTCATTATAGAATGAAGGTTTGTTAAATGCGTCGTCCCTTAATATGGTGTCTATCTCTGATTTAGATAGTGGATCTTTTAAGATGTAGTCATTTATTAATCTGATACATTCTCTGATTTCGTCTTTTACGAATCCATGACCTTGTAATTTTAAGATATATGTAAAGAATGTTTGATTACGTCCTTCGCCTTCTTCCATATTGAAAAAGTCGGGAAGTCGTTTAACTACGGTTAAAAACTTAGGTAATGGATCAACTTCGTCATTTATTGTTAATTCTCGTTCTACTCCGTCCAGTTTAAGCGGAACTACTGCGTTTTTAGTCCCTATTTTAATATCTACCGTTATTCCAACTGCGGTAGTGACTGCGATTGCGTTTGATGTTACATTCGTATTTAGAAAATAGAAGTGCATACCCCTAGTTGTCTTTAAAGAATGATATTTAATTTCTAAGTCGTCCAAGATCTGCTTTAAGATTATAGACTGTACCCTGTCGTCAACATCTACCATTATAAAATCATCGTCTAATACTCCCCCGTATTCACTTAGGTCTTTTACTTCGTTCATTGTATAAAATTGTGATCTTCCTTTAACTGATTCTGTTGGTCTTTTTCCTCTAGTTGGTATGTACCCTTTAAACATTTTCTAATACTCCTTTATATACTCAATTTCCCATGTTTTCCTGTATGGTTTCTTATATGTAATCATTCGCTTTATATTTCCGCTGCATATTCCAGTTTCATATTTATCCATGAAGAAAACGGACGCGGCGTACTGGCTTTTAAAATCGTGAATTTCTCCTGTGTGAATATTCGTCACTCTAACTGGTTTTGCCATGATTAACCCCCTATTTTCTTCGTGTCACTTCTCGAGTTGACATTCCTTTTAGATATTTGTCTAGTTCCTCTTTTGACATTTTATATTCTTTAACTTCACCGTATAATTTGCGTTTTTCTTCTGTGTAGTCACCTTTTAAAACTATATCTTGACAAAATAGTCCGAAGTGTCCTCTACCTTTCGTTTGATCTTGTTTTTTAACTTTTACTGGTGTTGTTTTTACTTTTGCGATTGTTTGGGATCGTCCCCTTCTTATACAACCGCAGCTTTTAACTTTACCTTCTTTTAAGTGTTCTTGTCTTGCAATTTTGATGTTTCCGCAGTCGCATTTACATTTCCAGTATTTACGATGATTCTCTGTGTGGTCAAATTCGATAACTGTTAATTTACCGAATTTTTGACCTACCATAGCATTGTGTTTATCTTTTAATGCTGCTTTTATCTCGTCCTGTAAATGACGTCTAACTGTTATTTCGTTTCTATCCATTTGTATTGCAATTTGTACTACTGATTTTCCTTGTTTAAATAATTCCCTCATTAGATGTTTTTCTGATTGTGTAACTCTGTTGTCTTTTCCCATTGTCCTATTCCCTCCCGATTTTATCTTATAAATACTTATCTTTCATTTCTTTAGCTTTGCCGCAACTCATTGATCCTTCTCCACATTTACCGTAAACACAATCGGGTGCTACGTGGCCAAATATTTGAGGTGCTATTTTCGCAACTTCTCTCAACATACCTTCCGCTACCTCTTGGATCTCCCATTGTGACCTATTACATAATCTGTGTTTAAAGAAGTTAAATAATGATCTTGCGTTCATTGTTACGACCATTTTAGTTTCACACGCATTTGGGAACACATATCTTGCGTCCTCTATTGCCTTTTTCTCTAATCCACGGATCGTACTCGGGAATATATCTCTTATATACTCCATAAGATCAAAATTGAACTCTCTTTGTTCGTCCTCGCTTAATTCCGCCCATTTTCTTTGATAGTTGAAATATGCGTCGGGATATTCTGACTCAAAAGCACTATGTAATAATTCAATGACTAATTCGTCATAAAGAGCTTGTGTTCTATTCATATGTTGTATAAATAATTTCTTCGAATGTTCACTTGCTGCAATAGCTGGTGGTATTATGTACTCGAATTGATCTAATTTAACATATCTTTGTGATTGCTGCGAAAAACTAGCTATCCTATGACGTACTATCTGATGACTGCACGCTCTTGAGATACCTTCAATCGCAAAAGTGAAATATGCGTGTTCAAATGGACTTTCGTGTCCTATTTTATTTAAATGCTCTAAAAAGCGGTTTATTTCTTCCATTGTTAATTTTTCCCTTACGTCGTCTATTCCGCTTTTAGAATAACAAAGTTTAGCAGCACTTGCTATAACTGCTGCTGGTGCTAGTGTGTGTGACATTAATTCTACTTTCATAATTTCCTCCTATATAAATGCTATGTATGTTAAAATTACCGCTATCATTATAATATCTGCTATTGCTCTATTCATTATTTTTTACCTCCCGCTACTCTTAAAGCACAAAATAGGAATAAAAAGTATATTACTACCATTAGCGTTTCGGGTAATAAGATCCAAAACCATGAAACTGTTGTTATATCGAATATTTTTAATAAAACTAATAAAACTGTTAATATTTCAATAACTCCCATTATTCACTCTCCCTTAATTCAAACTTTAAATATTGTATTGCTTTTTTAAGATCAATCTCTTTTGTACCTTTGTAATTGCAGCGACAAATATATTTGATTGCGTTTCCAAGTGCAAAGTTTAATTTTTGATCTTGTATAAAATCTATGATTTGAATATTACCTTGTGTGTAATGTTTTGGGTTAGATACTATACCCTCTGTATCCCTTTCGCTTAGTACGAATCTATTCTCATGATACCACCCCCAATTGGTGTTATCCCTAAGTCTTACCATTTGACCGTCGACTTCTGTAATCTCAAAAACTTCATCTACTGGTAAACATTCACTTGGTTTTATAACTCTTACTATATCGCCTATTTTAAACATCTTATTTTTCCCCCTTGAAATCTTTTATTCTTTTATTCGCTACTTCAATATACCAATTCTTATCCAATGCACGTGGGCAACTCGCACCATTAATATCGTCGTTCATTATAAAACATTTATTTGGTGTATTTGCGATTTTCTCTCTAGTGTTGATTTTGACTTTGAATATACCCCCGTCGCTGCGTATTCTTGATGCGAATACTCTAAACGTCTTTTCGTGTAATATCTCGTCATTATGTACTGCGTGTTTGTATTTACTTGAAATCTTAACAATCTTTTGGAACTCTTTTAATTCGTCACACTCGAGAATAGTCTTTTCAACTGGGATATTATAAAGGAAGTAGTTGACAAGTGCTTTATTCACGATTGGTAAATCATAGTCCAGTTTATTAAGTTTCTTAACGTAAGATCCTTTAGATTTATACTTTCCGTTTGCATCTACTATAATGTAGTTATTTACGTCCTTTTGAAACACTTTACAGTATTTATCATGTTCTAACTCGAAGCCTGTCCTTTTTTCCCACTCGGAGCAAATGGTTATATATTTATCGTAGTCGTTTGGATCTTCTAATTTAACAAGTATACCGTCGGTGTTAGATTGTATTAATTTAAGTCTATTACCGAAAGCCATTTCTAATTTTTCTAATAGATCAACTATTAACAACTGTCCGTTTATACAAACGTTATTTGCCATTAGTGGATCATATAGGGCGTTGTTTTTATCCTTACTTGCCCCATACGTTCCGTTGATGACTATTTTTAAAGGTGCTTGAAGTGGGTTCTTTGCTCTTTTATATTTGATTCTTGTATCTCTGATTTCTTCGAATTTCTTAGGTTCTGCGACATTTCGACTTAACATCTTATGATTGATCATTAATGACGGGTACATACTCGCAATATCTGACATTATATAAAATCCTTCATCTATATAGTTGTCTATTGCTCCATGTATTCCACCAAATGCTAAAATGTGCTTAACGTCGTATATTTCCGTAGTTAGTTTTTTATCATAGTCCAAATTAATTGGGTTCAGATAATACTCTTTAATATAATTGTATTTCGATAATCGTAGTGGTTTAACGATAGATATTTCGAACTCGTCGTCGTGTTGCTGCTTTTGTGCATTTAGGATAATCGCACTTAATTGGGCCTTAGTCTTGGAAATATAGCTTATTGGTAAATTAAAGGCTTTTATTAATCCAATATGTGATTCAAATTCTTCTTTGCGGTTTAAGAATACTTCCATTGTTTGCTCTACGTCGTGACGACAATATTTCAATACTTCTTTTAATTCCATATCTGTCAATTTCCTGTCTATGTCGAAAGGGACTGATGTTTCCTTTATGTTGTTACCCATGAACCCCTCTAATTGCTTTAGTGAGTGCATAGAAGTCATTATGTCAAAGTTGATTATCGGGAACTTATTGAGTAAGCTCGAGAACTCCCAACCGCCTTTACCTTCGACTATCATAAAGTCGTTTATCTCTTTTGGATTGAATCCAGCAAGTATTGCTTTTAATATGTATTGGTCGTAACGTCTTGAGTTGTAACCTATCCAAATGTTATTTTTATTTGCTTGATATATTTCATTCAGTTTTGATCTATCGTTCACTATCTCGTTTATTATCTCTTTATCTGTATCTATGATTACCACTAACCAATCTTCCTTGAAAACCTCAAAATCGTAAAATAGCATATTTCCCCACCTCTTAAAAAAATTTCAAAAATCACATAAGGGGAATTTACCCCCTTATGCTTTTAACCTTCGTAAACGTCCGTTATTTTATATTGATCATATCCTTTGTCAGACTTGCTATATTCTAGTCCGTATTCTAACTCTGTTACTTGTATTACTTTATCTATTACTTTGACTAAATCTGAATATTGGTCGTAATCTTTAAATTCGATTTCTTCTCCAGTATCTAATGATCTTAAAAATTGGTTTGCCATATGTATTTGGAATCCTGTCATTATTACTTGGTTAAAGAATATTAACCTACCTTTGTATTTACCGTCTAATATTCTGAATGTGCAAGTTAACATTACCTTATCACCGTTTTTAGTCGGTTTTACTTCTATCTTAGTTACTGCAACTTCATATTGTCCAACTGGAACGTCCTCATATGTATTTTGTGCTGCCTCGTTTATTTCACTTTGTATTAAATCTTTATCCATTTCTTTATTAAATTTATCAAATATTCCCATTATCTTCTCTTTCTCCTTCTGTTAGTTTGTTCTTCTTCTGCCTCATTAAATGGTGTGAAAGTACCTGTTGGTTCGCTTTCAGTTTCTCCACCTGTAAATGGTATGTCTATTCCGTCGTTACCGTTATTTGTTGTATCACTATCTTTGGTATCATCTATACAGAATAAACCGTTTAAAGCGTATTTACGAGCGTATGAACTTGATGCTCCTGTCACTTGACTTGAATCCATGCCTTTTTTACCTAGTTCTTCCCTTGCGAATCCCTTGCTAGATATATTTCTACCGTCTTCGGAATCGCAGTCAATTAATACAACTTCTGCTTTTATATAGTATCTTTCACCAATTAATACTAAATCATCAGTTATTATTAATGTCGTATTGTATTTATCCAGCAGCGGCTTAACTGCCTCTAATATATCTTCGCAATTACGATATTTGTATCTACCAAAAGAGTTGTAATTGCTTTTATGTACTTTTAACTCCTGTTGGATCTTCTGTAATTTTGCATATACATTCATATTTATTTTTCAAACTCCTTTTTAAATTCTTCAAATTGGCTTGGTTTTAATATGTACCCTATTCCACCAGCTCGATTTATTTTATCAATATTATATATCTGTAACGGTGAGGCTTTTCCGTTCTCTGCTTTTAACTCTAAAGCGAAGAATTTACCTTTAAATACTCCAATTATATCGGGTATTCCGTTACGTTGGAAATATCCACCACCATATACTTTATAAAACCAACACGCACCACCTAACGACTTTAAGTAATTAGTAACCTGTTCGGTGAATTTACCTTCGGGTGTCTTACTCATATGTTTTAAACCTCACACTCGCTTTAGTACTGCTTGGTTTTAAATATTGTTCGTATAGATCAGGGTGATCCTTTTTAAATTTAGTGGTGTCGAATTTTGTTCCATTTCTAGCAGCAACGTATGTTATTGATAAGTCGTCATTGTCAAATTTTGTTATTCCGTATTGTTCCATTAACGCCATTAATTTTACTTTTAAGTCGTCCCTACTACTTGTAAGATCCTTGTATCTCTTTTCTATTATTGATAAATCTTTTAATACTGTTACTGCGTTGTTTTCAAATAAAGCTAATGGTGACGTTGTTGTTTTAGTCCCTAACGCCTTTTTCCAGCAACTTTTACATTCGTTTGGATCTAATCCTTCTTGACATATCGGAAGTACTGGAAGTCCCCAATCCAGCGGACATAATTGTTGTGAGTGTGCAAACTCGACAATTTCTTCCGTTGTGTACTCGGTATAATTGGATTTGTTTATACTCATATTTAAACCTCACTTTCAATAAATAATTTGTCTGTGTAGTCTTTTCTCATTAATAATGTCTTATAAATTTCTTCGTCAACTGTCCCCTCTGTTATCAAATAGTAATAAAAACAAGTCTTATTTTGTCCAATTCTATGCGTTCTTTTCTTCGATTGCTCGAATAGTTCACTTGACATTGTAAGACTAAAGTAAATTATGGTATTTGATTTTTGAAGGTTCAGTCCCATTGATCCAGCTTGATACTGAATCAATGTAACTGAATTATCGAAGTTTTCATAGTTTGATAGATCTCTACATTTACCATTAACCACCGATATTGGTTTATTTAATTTCTTGCAAACTGACTTAATCAACTCTAGCTCTTTGTCAAAGTTATAAAAAATTATCACTCTATTTTCTGTACCTTCTAGTAAAGATTTTAGTTTGTCAAGTTTATTTTGATTATATTGACTTGCCAGTTGTCGAGAATACAACAATCTATTTAAAGTTGTATCTCCAACTAACTCAAGATCTTTGGTTATTAGTAATCTATCTTTTCTAAACTTCTTATAATTTGTAGTATTTGCGACCTTCTCTACATTGTGTACTTGTGCTGGTAGATCAAAAACGTCCTCTGTTTTCATAAATACCGCCCCGAGTTCTCGCAGCTTTCGTTTAAGTCGGTTGACGCATTTATAGCCAACTACCTTTTGAATTAGCACGCCGCCGAGTTTAAACTTTTTAGTCACCATATAGGTGGAAAAGTAAACTGATTTATTTTTAGTGTAACCTAGCAATTTTAGTTGTGAGTAAAGTTCCTCGTATTTACCAGCTACGGGCGTTCCACTTAACAGTATTATGTTTTTAAACTTTAGCTTTAGTATAAATTTCGTTCTAGTCGCCTGATCGTTTTTGATGTAGGAACTTTCGTCTAATATAAGAGTAAAGTCTTTAATCGTTTTAAACTGCGGACGTCGCCAAATAAGATCGTAATTTATCACAAGTACGGTTTTATTTTTGAAATTACTTAAATCTTGGGTATTATATTTAACAACTTCATAATCCCCGTAATACGTTCTTATATGTTCAACCCAATCGTCTATTTTAGATTTTTGACATACAATTATATTCAATTTCTCGTCTAATTCTTTCATTTTCTCGGTTGCCACGAAGGTTTTACCTAGTCCCATATCCAAATAGTATGCAACTCTGTTTCGCCCTTTGGTAAGCTCGAGAACCTTCTTTTGATGTTCGTAAAGTTCTACTTTCAAAAATTCTACTCCCTTCTAAAAGAGGAATCATTCTCCCCCGCAAGTCGTAAGCCTTCGACAATTCCTTTGAAGTAACTAAATTCTTCTTTAGTCATCTTGTCTTGTAATTCGATTAGTTTTAACATTGTTTGCCTCGCAAGTTCGTTATGTTCCATGATCTGCTCCCCTTTCCTAAAATGCGACATTTTGTCGCATCTGTTGTTAATTGTAGACTAAATGACGCATAAATGTCAATAACTTTTTTTTCATAAAATTGGTATTTATTTTTACGTTTTAGTACTATACTTATATTAAGCATGACATTAACTATTGAAATAATTAACAAAAATCAATGTCGTTGTGTCAAGTAAATAAATAAGTTATAATTACAAAAGACTTTTTGAAGGAAGGAAGGGAGTTTAATTCATGTGTAACTTAACATTAAATACGCAAGGTGAACGATTGAAATACGTTCGAAAGTTAAATAAGAAAACTCAACAAGAAATGGGAGGACTATTGTCAATGTCAAGGGATCATGTTTCAAGATTGGAAAGGAATCAATGTCCCCCTACTGGATCAACTATTGATTTATTTTGTAGATTGTTTGGTATTAATAAAGATTGGTTAATAAATGGAACTGGAGAAATACATAATAATGCGGTAAATGTAGTAGAATGTAATGAAGAACTAAAAGAATTAACAAATAAAATTATGAACTTACCTAAACAACAATATGATCAGGTTTTAGATATTTTAAAAATTTATTTAGAAGATAAGTAATAAAAAAGAGTGATTGAATATTAATTTTCAATCACTCTTTTTTTAATTTTTTGAACCCACTTCTCCAACAGTGGAGAACACTATTTTTGATACCCGTTCAAAACCTCTACTATCGAGCGACCTCTACACTCTCGACCACTCTCATTGTTGGAAAATGAATAAGGCAATCTCGAGAGAGATTGCCTTTTATACCTCTAATCTCTCAAGAGAGGTTGTCCCTCTCGAGAGTGCTATTTTTTATCTTTAATATCGTATATTTGTAAATCGTCAGTACCTTCTAGTATTAATTTTATACAATCATTCTCATATAGTACATATTGTATTTTTGATGTATTTAACATCAAGCTACAATACTTAATGTCGAAAACTAATCTATCTTTAAATCTTTCAAGTTCACAATCTACCATTGAAAGTACACCATAGTCAGTAATCATCATCATACTAAATGTTTTATCTCTTAATTGATCAAGTAATTCTTTAAAACACACATTCATATTTGACCACCTCTTTTTTATTTTTTCTTAATTTATATTCTAAATTGTTAACATTATTATCAAGTTTATTATGGTTCTTATGTATAACTTTGTAGTATTTTTTATCTAACACACCTTTAAAGCATTGAATGACTAAATCGTGAACATAAAAATCTTTTCTTTGTTTGTCATTATATAAAGAAACTCTTTTATAACCTCGCACTTCAAATTGCGAAAGCACTCTGAATTTTGTAATTGTCGTTTTCGTACCGTCGTAAGTGGTGTAATTAAATTTCCTTTTACCACTTATAACTCGTCCAAATGTAGTAATGTAATAACCGTTCCAACATGGAATTGGTGTAACTTTTTCACCATCATATAATATTCTAGTAATCATCTAATGTAAATCCCCCTTGATTATCTTTTTGAGCTTGTCTTTGATTGTAAATATATTCTTGCATCAAACCGTCAGCCTCGCCGCTTAGGATCTTTTCTCGTACATAACTTTCATATATATTATTATCTAATATGAATTTAGTTCGTTTAGCATAATCGTGTCCTTCTTTTAAAGCCACCTTTTCACTTTCAACTACCAAGATCCCTATGCGATAAAGAATATCTTTATATATGTCGTTGTCGATTGGTGCTTGTTCATCTTTACATATCTTTAATATTTCCTGTATGTTCTTGTATTGCGTTTGGAACATTTCAGAACGCTTGAAATTATATTGATGTCTTGCCATATTATCTGTTGCCGCTTGGATTGCTTTTAAATTTATATCATCTTTAACCCTCTTACCTAGTACTTCCTGTTTATAATCTTTAATTGGTTTAAAAGGATCGTAATCTTCCATTTCCAATAATACTTTTGAACCCTTAATAAATAATTCTAATAAACTAAATACTAGATAGGAGCTAAATTTCAAACAGTGAAATAGTACTTTTAATATTTCTACATATACATTTTTTTCGTTATCCATAATTTAGCCCCCCCTTAACCTTAATATAATCTGAATCTAAAGAATACAATACATATTGCATTTATTAACTCAATACTGAATTTTACGATTGTTGTTATACCAAATATCGCAACTCCGATTACTAAGGTAATTAAGATTAAACCGATTATTGTTCCAAGCATACCGTTTTTGTTCTCCAATTCCTCTAAATTATCCATTACTTTTATTATTAAATTTTCCATTTCTAATATACCTCACTTGATTTATTTTTGTTTTTGGTGTATATTAGATGTTACCAAGCAATCTAATATACAATTTACTAAAGGGTGACTTGACGACCAATCAAGCCGCCCTTTTTATTTTGTTCTAATTTAATATATCGTCTATATCGTCATCTAAATCATCATCTTCATCTGATGAACTAATTATATTATCGTCTTTTACTTCGTCCGCTGCTGGTGCTGCTGGAGCGGCTAATGTAGTTGATAATAAACCAGCTAACATATTTGATTTATCACTTAATATTGATTCTGCGAATATTCGATTTAGTTGAGTTGGGGGAGTTATCCCCTCAACCTCTAACATTATTTCGAAAGCTCTCTTTGCATTTTTAGACTTACCATATTTACCGTCTTTGTTGATGTACTCCCACATTAACCTTTCAGTTTCATTCTCTGTATTAAAGTATAAACTTAATCTTTCAGTTGTCATATTATAACCACCCTTTCGCTTTTGCTATTCTTCTTTTACCTTTGTTATTACTATGAATTGGATTTTCTAAGAATTTATAATTCTTATTATATTCTTCTATCGCCCTTCTAAAGTCGATTGAACCGCCGCCTGTAAAGACTATTAACTTACCTAATCCTAAATTAAATGGTGTCTTAATCTTATTCATTAACTCTTTTATAAATTCGTCCTCTAACTCTGTATATACTGGAATAACACCTTGTTGTATATAATGTCTTACGCTATGCGTTTCTACATTCTCACCATTTTCATTATTGAATTTATTTTTTGCTCTGTTATAAAAGTCTATTGTTCCAGTTGGGAACGTATCTTTGTTAACGATTCTTTTGTTTTTATATTCAACTACATTTGTTGTACGTCCGCCTATATCTATTAATACTAAATCTTTTTCTCTATCCTCTTTTGGTAACATATAGTAACTAGATATACCCTCACCAACGATAACAACTTCGTCTATATGAATTGTCTTTTCTTCTGTTGTTTTGAAAGTGAATGATTTTCCAACTAAATCATTTTTAATTTTATCTGCTTGTCCTAATGATGTTATTGGTAAACCAAGTAGCAATCTTATGTGTTCTCCATTTTGTACTCCTGATTTATCCAATCCCCATAATAGGTTTGGCATATAATCCTTTAACGCTTTATTGTATTCACCGTCGAAGTCTTTTTCAAATTCCATACGATAGTTTTTATCGTTGTAAACTAAAACTTTTTTCTCACTTGTATCTGCTGAGTCGTATTCTTCAAAAGTTGATATGAATTGGAAGTCCTCACCGTCAGCAACTCCCTTTGTGTTGTAGTTTCCTAAATCTATTAATCTTGTTACTATATTGCTCATGTCTTGTATTAAATTTGTCATCTTATTTTCCTCTTTTCTTTTATTTTAATTTTACCTGTTTTAAATTTTTATTATCTTTCGTGGTGGCGTTCTTCTTCGTCGCAAAGTGCTTTAGTCATTTCTTTACGTTCTTTCCAACTTGCATATTTGAATTTAGTAGAGTTTTCTAATTCCTTTTTTTGTCTTGCAAACTCTTTAAGGTGATTTTCTCTAGCGTTTAAATCATATATGAACTCGTCGCAGTTAGTACATTTTTTCCAAAGTCCTATTTCGTGGTCGTGTTCTAAATCTCCTTCACATCTTATACAATCGCTTAAACAAACTTTTGTATATTCTCCACAGTTTGCACATTTAGCAAATACTGGTTCAACTTCTTCTGCGTCAACTTCATTTGCCCACTCTGTCAAAGCTCCCCCAGTTATTGAATCGGTAATTCCGAATCCAATACTTAATGCTAATGTTGCAGCCATGCACACCCCGTAACCTATTGCTATTTTCTTTACTATCTTTTTATTTACTTTCATTATTTCGCCTCCCTAGCTAATTTTCTTAATGTATTATTGAACATTTTTATTTGTCTATCAGAATTAAAATCTGTCACTTTTTCAAATATATCAAATGCAACAGAATCGAAATCCACATAATCAGAAGATACTTCAACTATACCGTCTATTACTTCAACTAATGCAGTTTTAACTTCTTCTAATATTTCTTCTGATGATTTATCTAATTCTTTTAGTCTATCAACTTCTTTTTTAATATCTTGTAATTTGAATTTTTCAATTTGATTAAGTCCCTTTGGTGTTATTATAATTTTGTTGTATTCAGGAAACTTAATGTATGTAGTGATGTATAAATGTGTTATACATTTTTGGAACAGTTTCATATCCATTGTTATATTTAATTGAGGAATTATTTCTTTGTAAAGATCCATTGGAGTTCCGTTCCAAACTTCACCAAGCATACGCAATACCTCTTTCATTTCGTTAACTATTCTATCCCTTTTTTCTTTACCTGTTAACCAAGGCTCTACAACTGTATCATTGCCAGTCACTATTAATTCAACATTAGCCAGCTCGTCGATACATCTTTTTATATTTTTACTTGACATATTACATTGTTTTTCAAATTCTTCCGTTGCGTAATCAACGCTCCAAGTTTTATCTATTATTGTAAATACTCTTTCAGCCTCGATTGATATTTCAACCTCTTGTTTATTATGTCCAACATGTCTAGTTATTTTTAATTCTTCTCTTTTCATTGTTTTTAATCTCCTAATCTTGTATTTTGTAGTCGTCTGTCACCCGACTACAATATTATAATAACAGATTGAAATTCATACGTCAATATATTTTAACGTTGTTTTTATGTTTTTTATGTGTTTAAACGTTAAATCATTGATATTACTTGATTTAAAGCTATAAATTTTTATAAAATCTTTATGATTTAACGTTATCTGTATGTTTATTTATGTGTTTAAACGTTAATTCCTATTGTGGAACTGGTAAACCATGAGCGTGTGCATATTCAGTTATACCAAATTTAGTTACTTGAGATAATATTACGTCCATACCGTCACACATAGCTAGTTCGTAAGCGTCTTTATAAATATCATATGTTGTGTCAATTTCTTCCTCTGTCGCCTTTGTAACAGGTTCGCACACTTCGCTTGATAAATTATAGTCTGTTATATCCATTTGCACCTCTACGTTGCCATTAGGAGTATAATAATTTATATCTTCTAAAGTTACATCATCATTAATTATCGAATCGTCAAAACTTCCAGCAACAACATCAACAGTATTTGTTGAATGTCCGTTCTCGTCAAGTCCAGCAGCAGCGTATTCATCTTTTAATTTTTTAGTTAATACTTTTGTTTCAATTCTACTTTTATATGTATCAGTATCTTTGTGATATTCTTCTATCGTATGTATTCCTTTTTCTTTTAATGCTGCGAATGTAGCTTTTAAATAAGCATATTTCTTTTTAACATCATCACTCGCAGCAACAGCGAACACTTCGCCAAATACATCAATGTCAAACTCGTTAACGTAAGATAATAATAACTCTTTAGTTTGTGGCATGAATCTTTTTTCCACATGACTATTTTTATAAAGGTTTATTAATTCAGTTTCTTTTTGACTAAGGTCACTTTGGTTATGTTTTGGTGTTGCTGCACACGATTTAAGCTCTTGCGAACCCGCTGGGTATAAATTCCCTTGCTCGTCTTGTATAAAGTCTTTAATGTCGCCCCTGTCGCTCATAGGGATTGGTGTAGCATATACGAAATATTTATATCCGCACATTCTCCCTTTTGTATCTCTTAATCTTATTTTAGATAGATAACCTAATTCCTCTAATTCTTTTAATCCGCTTAGTATTGATTGTCTACCGTCCTTAAAAGCAGAAGTTAAAGAATTTACATATATCTTATGTTTACTAGAGTTTCTATATTGTACTATCTTACAGTATATACCTACCGCTTTGGCTGATATACTTTTTTCATTTAATATTGTGTTGTCTATTGTCGTGTAGTTGTCTACGAATCCACCAAATTCGAAAGACGTTTGATTCATATAATTAGTTGTCATTGTTTAAAATCTCCTATCTTGTATTATTAATCGTTTTAAAATTTAACCAAGTTTTGATCTGTCATTAATTGGAATGATGTATGACTTGATTTTACTGCAAAATGTGATATAATGAAAGTACATTGTTTAAAAGAAATCTTGTATTAAATTTTATGCTAAAGATATATTAGCATAAGTAACGTTATTCGTCAAGTGTATAACGTTAAAAATTGTTTCAATTTTAAACCCGTTCCAAGTGAGCGGGTTTTTTCTTGTGCAAAAAAAAGAGGTGATTTATAATCATCACCCATTCCATTATATTAATGATCCACGCCTATATAATTTAATACTTCATCTAATCCAAGTTTGTTCATACAATAATCATATTGTTTCGGGTGAGTTACTTTTAATCTTTGGAATCTATTAGGTGATTTCTCAAGGTGGCAACCAAAGGTGCAGAATATGCAGCCTGTTCGTCTTTCACCCGTTAACTCTAGTTTAGAATTTTCATTCTCTATTATATCACCATAAACGGAACATATCTCCAAATTGTTTTCTTTTATATATTTCAACACGTCTTGATCTGTCCAAAAACCAAGTGGTTGGGATTTACCTAGATAATAAGCGTTGCACCCAGTTTGTAAGTATCGTGGTTGTCTTAATTGTCCTTCGGTAGCCATAGTTGCCACGAATGGAACTTTACCAGTTCGCTTTTGAAACTCTTTCATAGGTTTCTTTTTAAGTTCGTCGCAGCATTGTTCCGAAATCAGAAACGGAGCGTCCAAAAGAAACTCCCACTTACCTTTATTAAATGCACTACCTTTCTCTAGTCCTCTTAATTGCCTCACTCGTAATGTGTCTTTACCTTCTGCGATATTCTTACGAGCATATCTTACGCAGTTACTAACCGATTTCGAAACTACTGGATAGCCTTTTTCTTTGATCACATTATTAAATGTCATACTTGGTCTTATTATAGTAACATTGTCGAAACTTTTTACAAACTTCACTATCTCGGGATATTCCAAACCAGTATTTGAGAATACCGCCTCAACGTCAGGATATAATTGTCTAACTATATGTAACAATACAGTTGAATCCTTTCCGCCGCTAAATGAAACGTACACCTCACCGTTATGATGTTCGTACCACTCCCTAATACGCATTTTAGTTTTTTTCAACCTTTAAATCTAGTGGGTAATTTTGTAATAATTTTAATTCGTTTATATCCATGTCTAATACTCCTTATGTTATAAAATATATTATTGTAAAAAAAATTCCCCGCAAAGTCTTGCGAGGATTAAAATAAGTTATGCTTGAGGGTTAAATGAATTATTAGTTATTATGTATATTATCAAGTTCATGTATAGCATCTAGTAAAATACTAATCATGTCCTTTGGGGATTGCTTTTCGTTTTTTTTAATTACCTTATCACGTAGGTGATGAAGTTTACTAATCTTGCACATTCTTTCTAGTACGTCGTCGAAATCCTCGTCAACCTCACTTGCTATTGTAGTACAAACTTTGTTAACTGCGATTGCTAGTTCTTCCATTATATCGCCGCCAGTACCATTTAAATTGATTGTACATTCTTGATCAGGTGTCATTTTTATTTCTATCATGTTTTTGATCTCCTTATATTAAATTATTGTTTCGTGTCGTTTTACCGACAATCAAATAATAGCATATCTAAAACCAAAGTTCAATAGTTTTTTCGACAAAATGTCTAATTTCTTTTAGACAAAATATCTAATCAGTTAAAAGAACACACCTTCCTAAATGTGAAAAAAGAAAAATGAATTTTGTTATCCGAAGGAAGTGTCGCTCGGTACGAGCTTACAACAACAGATATTTTAATTTTATTATATTTTATTTTTATTATATTTTATTTTTATGTCGTCGAAAATCGGAAGTCGGCTGAACGGACGTCGGGAAATCGGATAACGGTGGAAACGAGTAATCCCAATGGTTCGACCGAAGTTCGATTTTATTAATTCAAGTTCGAGTTTCGAAAATAAAAAATAGGGGAGAACCCGAAGATCCTCCCCTACTTCATTAACTATTTTTTACTTAATTTATTAATTGCGGTTGTAGTTTCACCTATATTATTTGACTTTAACGCTGACCATAGTTCTTCACCATAGAAACCAATACCACTGCTTATTATAGCAGTAGTTAACCCCTCAACAGAAGGATCAATTGATAAACCAATAACAGTACCTACCGCTATACAAATTATAGCTTGAATTGATTCTTGTATTGGTGGTTGGTAGTTTGATACTACTAATTTTATTATCATTACTATTACAACTACTTCGAACAAACTTCTTACTGGAATATCCATATTATTTTACCACCCTTTCAACGTATTTAGTTCCTAGACTTATCCAACCTAAACCACTTTTTAATTTACCCCAATTATTTTTTACTTTCACTATTGTGTAGGCGTCACCCTTTTTAAGTTCGCCAACTTTATCATAAGATACCCCAGCACCTTTACGAACGTTTAAACTATCACATATTATTCTAACTATGAAAGATGTTGTTTCTGTTTGATCTGTTGACTTGAAGTTTTTTATTCTAGTTCTGAATTTTGCTAAACTTCCGTCCCTATCTAATATGACTTCGGGACAATGTTTCACCATGTAGTCACTATGTGGTCTGACTTTGTTCACATTAGTTATATTTAATAAATTCATTAATTCAAGTACTAATGCGATTGCATTGTCCTCTGCTTGTTTTTGTTTAACCTCGTCTTTGAACATACATATTTCAATACCAACTGCTTTCGAATTGTAGTTTCCGATATGCCATGCTTTTTTATGAGTATCAACAAGTTGGTAGATTTCTTTATCATCAACTACGAAATGATAACTTGCTTTCCAACTTGGATTTTCTTTGTTAAATCTCTTTAACGCAGTCGCATAATTCGCAGCTGGGACGTTCCAATCTCCTGTATTATGAATTGCAATTTCTGTTGCGTTAATAGTTTGATTTGGAATACAATGCCCTTTCGGAAGTATGTCAACTATAACCTTTGCTTTATTTAATGTAGAATTGTTTTTTAATGTAGCCATGTTAATATCCCCCTTCTAATTTTCCAATGCACTTGGATATAATTCTGTTTTTGATGTTTCTTTCACTTTGTAGTATCTTGTTGCGATACCTTTATTCGTTGGAACATAATGCAATACAATATTAAATGCTTGTATATATACTGCATTAGTTGTCGTACAAAAAGCCCTAATTGAAAACGTAACATCTTCTGTTCTTGATGCCGAAGTTCCGTTATAACAAGTCGGGAATCCCATGATCGTCGCTGCAACTGGGATTATATAATCTTGCCCACCTTTCAGCGACATTACTATTTCACCTCTTGATTGATCTTGTACTGAACTTTGATTTTGTCCCGTTGAATACTGTTGGTATAGTGTCGGCTGTAAATGTAGTGTTGAATCTGCTTTACACTTAACTTTGATCCACCCATTAGCAGTAACCGTATATTGAGAATCTAAACTTTGTGTGATCTTAGATGCAGCCATTGTCGAATATGTTTTATTCGTAGATGAATTTAATAATCTCCACCCGTCCGAACTATAACGATTACTATCTTCTGTTGACTTTGAACTGTCAGCATAGAAATAATGATGTGTTGTAAATGGTTCAACTAATTTAGTACGTTTATCTCTCGAATTTTTAACCATAACTAAAATTGTGTTAACGAAATATTCAACGTAACGAGTCATTAAGAAATTGTTACGTTTACCTCCATATGCGGCGTTATTCCATTCGGGATTTAGTGCTTGTGTACCTATTACATATGATGCCCAACACGACATACTCGGCAGATTACTAGATGCAAATATAACTCTTTCATCTTCTCCATTATCGGGATCTAATGTTGATAACATTTCGGATAGTTGAGTTATGCAGTTATCCCTAAATCTTGGATAATATACAACCTTTTCTGCTTGAATTGTAGTCAAAGTGTGCCAATCTATTGACCCACAAAAAGTTTTGACTTCGGAAAGATCTTGTATTAAATCACGCATGATTTGACTTTCTTTTTCAGAAAATGGTGCAGTACCTTTATAATTCGTCTGTCCTTCAGATGCACTTGTTGAGTACTCATTCCATAAATACTCAAAGTTTCTATTAAGATCCACGCCCCTTGAATTTTGACGTTTTGAATTTACGAACCCCCAAGGGTTACATATTGGAACGATTACAAGTTTAACTTGTTGTTTTAAGTACAGCAAGTTTGGATCGCTCACATTGTCAGCACATAGCAACTCTAAAAACCTACATAGTCCATAGAATGATGTATACTCGTTCCCATGTAAGCAGCAAGTGATTAGTAATGTCTTATCATAACTATCGGGCGTAAGTTCATATTTGTAAATATCATATGTATTCGATTGATCTTTACCTAATGAAGTACGTTTTATGTACGTTGGATTAGCCGCTCTAATCGGTTCTAAGATCCAATTTAAACTGTCATTATAATTATGATCACTTGGCACACCGTTCGAATCTAACTCTGTCCCAAGAATTGTTGGTGGAGTGTACCAATCGGGTAATCGAGAAATTCCCCCCTTATTTATAATGGTAGTTCCTCCGCCGCTGCCTCCTGTTCCACTTTCTAAAGATGCGACTCTATTAGTTAAATCGCTGATCTTTTCAACTAGGGCCGCATTTTCAGCATTTAAGTTATTAGTTACTTGTTTAATATTTGTGATTTCTGTTGTGACAGTTTGAATATCGCCTCGTAACTGTTCATTATCAATCTTTAATTGTCCCGTAGAGCTTTCTAAATCAGTTAGTCGTTTTTGTGCATCTGCTAATCCTCCGACTGTGTTTATAATATCCTGTAATGCTCCAAACTCATTACTTGATTGGATTGCGTCGTCGTCCCTAAGAGATTTGACGACCTCAAAATCTAAAATAAACGTAGATATTTCTTGATCATCTAGTGAAATTCCTAATTCAACTTTTATTATCCCTTCAATTGCTCTACTGTTAGTCGTAAAGTCCAACAAGGCATACTCATTATCTATGATCGGACACGTTATATATGATACTGTGTCGTCGGGTTTCTTAATAAAAGCCCTACATGAAATACCCGTCAGATCTAATAGTTGCCCGTTATATGAAAATTTAATTTTTCTTCGTCTTGTATTTATATCTTTTTCTTTTAATTTCCCACCGAATATATGCTGATCATTTGAAAGATCTAACACTATTACCTCGGGTTCGAATTTATCTACTAACTTCATTGTCTTCCTCCATTTTTCTAAGTCGCTCTTGCTCGAAACCTCTACGTTTAGCAGTAACGACATATTTAAAAGTAAAGTCGCAGCAATCAGACTCGACTATAAAATGATCTCTAGTTTGTTCTAATACCCTAAAGTCACCCCAACCTTGCTTTATAATTTCAACAGTATAATCAATATCAGTATTAACGCACTCCATGAAAACTGGATCTAAGTCTATACGACGTATAAATCTACCTTTCGAATCTATTTCCACATCAAATATTTGTGACGATCTATCAGTCAAATAGTTTTCTGCATCTTCGACTGCGTAGAAGGATCTCACTCCGTAGTTATCGGTTTGTTGTACACAATTCTTAGTGCCACTAACTGATAACGAACCATTAACTCTCACGTCACCACTAAACCCAGCATAATCCTTAGATTTATTGAAATACATTAAGTAATTACCGTCTGAATCCCAAATACCTAATTCTCCATTAATTGTTCGTTGTATACAATGCTCCCCAAAATATGCTCTCGCACCGTAAAAGTCGACGTGTTCATAAATAGTAATTGGGTGCGGTGAATCCTCGGTGGCTCTTACATTATACTTATCAAACGTAATGTAAGAGTGTGCATTACTACTGTTGGTCGCTGACTCGTATGAAATAGCATTGTAACCGTGTGGTTTGTGCGTAAATGCCACCCCAGCCACTATTTTATTGTTACTTTCAACAACTGACTGTATTGCACCAACAATTCCGTTATTCCCTTTCCAATCGTACATATAAATATTATTACCTTTGATTTTTATAGCATCTTGATTGTTATTTCGGAAGATCATTCCGTTGTCACGACTTAAATCCATTTGAAACGTTCCCGACGTGTTTTGGATCATAACCGCACTAAGTACACCCGCAACGATTTGATCGGCAACGAATCCTTGACCTGTACCGAATGTTGACCACTTCCAACCTCGACCGTCCTCGGTCCTTTCCGATGCAATCTCAAATCC
>SKEK01000184.1_pt1 | contig 39757 bp, 55 predicted proteins | sample 4826761 | NCBI WGS metagenome assembly SKEK01 (sample SAMN11008811, study PRJNA524170) | human gut metagenome | biome: Human fecal sample; material: Feces; isolation source: fecal sample from pouch patient p32 | host: Homo sapiens | place: Israel: Tel-Aviv | collected 2015-10-13 | reverse complement strand
GGTGCTTTTGCCGTTACGCACCACCCCGTCAGTAGCTGAACAGGAGGGACAGCTGATAGAAACAGAAGCCACTGGAGCACCTCAAAAACACCATCATACACTAAATCAGTAAGTTGGCAGCATCACCCCCACTTTGCACTGCATAGCGCATGATGGCTGTAGTGCGCTGCTGAAGACGAGCGGCCACTTCAAGACGTCCAGACATTTCTACGGCCTTAATAGGTGCTAATAAATCTCGAGTTTTTAACTCAGCGATATTACGTTCACCAAGCGCTGCAAAAAGATTATCTTCAAGACTTTTTAGCACACGATGGGCGTGATCTTCAGACCACTTTTTATTGGTGCCATGCCACTCAATCGCGACTTCTTTAAAGGTTCGTGCTTTACTCTGTTCAACCTTATCATTTTTCTTTTTGTCTCCCGGATCGACGCCATTCGCAAGCAGCTTACGCGCCTCGTCACGACGTACTCTGGCATCCGCTAGTGTGATTTCAGGATAAACCCCAAGTGCCAGCATTTTTTGCTTTCCCTCATAACGGTACTGCAAACGCCAGTACTTAGAACCATTTGGATGGACAAGCAGATGCATACCGCCACCATCAGTCAGCTTATATTGCTTATCCGTTGGCTTGGCTGCTCTGACTTTGATATCTGTTAATGCCATCGTATTCCCTCCCTGTTGGTACAAGCATTATCGAACCGGAAATACCATCATCTGTACCAACATATGTTGGTAGATGTACGTTGATATCGGTTGACCTTGAGAGAGTTAATATAGCGGGAAAGATAGATAAACACTGGATTTCAGGCATAAAAAAAGACCTCAGTTGAGGTCTATTTACATACTTTTGGTGCCGAAGGCCGGACTCGAACCGGCACGTATTTCTACGGTTGATTTTGAATCAACTGCGTCTACCGATTTCGCCACTTCGGCACTGAAGAGGTATGCGGAAAACGTTGTGGATTATACCTGTCGCACGCCACCATGCAAGCGCCAGCTTGCTCGCACCTCGCTAAGTGCTGAAATTTTCAGCGTTGTCTTCAGCGATATGTAACCTTTGTCACACTCCAGGCCCCGCCCCTACCATGCTCTACACTTCCCGGGCAACACCAGAGAACGACAAAAGCATGTCGATAATCAATAACGAATAGGGATTGTCGCAATATCCGCTAATTACCGAAAATAAGGTGATTCGCCGCGTTGTTGCCCAAGGTAGCGCCGCGCAGCCGTGGTCACTGCGGCGCCTGTATTCGCGATAATCAGATCAACTTCTGGCAAGGTGCGGTGCCTACAATTATGAATTGCGGAGGCTTTGTTGGGTCGCTTCTGCCAGGCCTTTAAGATATCTCGCAATCTGCTGAATTTAGCGGTGAAGAGTGCGCTGCCGTTGCCTATACTCCAGGCAGGAAACTGGAGGAAATCTCATGAGCGAACCCCTGTTAATTGCCCGCACGCCGGATACAGAACTGTTTTTACTGCCGGGAATGGCTAACCGTCACGGGCTGATTACTGGCGCAACGGGGACGGGTAAAACTGTCACGTTGCAAAAACTGGCAGAGTCATTGTCGGAAATCGGTGTTCCGGTGTTTATGGCCGATGTGAAAGGTGATTTAACGGGAGTTGCGGAGGAAGGTACATCTTCGGAAAAACTGCTCGCAAGGCTTAAAAATATCGGCGTAAATGACTGGCAACCTCATGCTAATCCGGTGGTGGTGTGGGATATCTTTGGCGAGAAAGGCCACCCGGTGCGAGCGACGGTTTCAGACCTGGGGCCGCTGTTGCTGGCGCGGCTGTTGAATCTCAACGATGTGCAATCTGGCGTGCTGAATATCATCTTCCGAATTGCTGACGATCAGGGGCTGTTACTGCTCGACTTTAAAGATCTGCGGGCGATTACCCAGTACATCGGCGATAACGCCAAATCTTTCCAGAATCAGTACGGAAATATCAGTAGCGCATCGGTTGGTGCCATCCAGCGCGGGCTGTTGTCGCTGGAACAGCAAGGCGCAGCACACTTCTTTGGTGAGCCGATGCTGGATATCAAAGACTTGATGCGCACCGATGCCAACGGTAAAGGCGTTATCAATATCCTCAGCGCCGAGAAGCTTTATCAGATGCCGAAACTGTACGCCGCCAGTGAAGCGGCTCACGAAAAGCGCGAAAGCGTTTCAAATAAAACACGAAAATACAAACTTTCGCGCTTCAACTGAGACAGTTTTGGGTATATCAGTATTAGTTTCGTTTACATTTATATGTCTTGAAGAACTTTATATCATCTCGGATATAAAGATTTTTTCCAGATTTATCAACGATAAAGTATTTTACAACCGCAGGGTTTCTGGTCGAAGCATATAGATAATCAGTCCCTTTAATTTTTTCATCCTTGTCTTGCTCATCAATCTGGCCTGTTTCTGTCTGAGTGTATAGTTCACCAGTGTCAAGATCTGTCCATGACCCCATATCAACACCCATATGCAGACGAATACCGTGGCAGGCCCAAAAACCAGAGGCAGGAGCTTTATTGACAACATTTTTATCTGGATCTATCCCTGCCGACCTTAAGATTGCATCAGCTGCAACTTCAGGATCAAAATCCTTTTCTCGAGCATGATTGACTGAGGGAGCGGTTAGTACAAATAAGCTGATGATGGCACTGATTAGCAATTTTGCTTTTTTCATCTAATATGCTCCGTGTATGGGTAAAGACATTAAGTTTTCCATACTATAATGTCATATCTAGTTAATAAGCACATTGAATTTATCTAACACGAATCCGAACTGCTTTTGGGGTACGGCTGAACCATGAATAGCTTAGTATTTAGCCGCTTCCTTGCTCGCTTGTTCAGGAACCTGATGTAGCGATACTGATTAAATTTGTGCACCACGGCACGCTCTTTATTAGCCCGTAAATACACGCCTCGTTGTCCACCGCGCTTAATTGCGTTCATCGCTATCTCGTGATACCACTCACCATCCAGCTCGTAGAACGTGCTTTCATGGCTGCCAATAAAATCAAAATTCGACGCCTGATACACAACGCCTGCGCGTCCGCAGCGTTCGTCAGCAAAGGACTGAACCCACTCCACTGACGGATACAGTAATCTGATAACTTTCAGCGCGTAGCTGATGGCCCGTGATTCAGAGTTGCGGGGCATGTCGTCGTGTAACCACATGCGATTCAACTCCATATAGCCCCGGTTATCCGTTTCAAGCACGACACGACGACCTGAGTTGGGGTTAAGGGCATATCCCCACTGGAGAACGCCAACCAGATCGCGTCCGCTGAATACTCCCAGGTGGAGGTAAGAGTTATTCACAAAACGGCGGGAATAGTGCTTTGCCTGAATAATTGTGCGGGCCAGCCAGCAGGATATGGTTTCAACGCGCAGCTCCTTTGAACCATAGCCAACAATCTGGCCTTCATACTCAATAACGCACGGTTTCGTCAGAATGCGTGATTTTTTCTCTTTTCCCACAATGTTTCTCCGTGGGATGCTCGCAGGCATTCAGCATTATGATGTGACGTTTGCAACGCGGACACCTGATTTCAATGTGATCAAAGGAATCCGCCTTAAATAACAGTTTGTTGCAGTTTTTACAGCGAATTGATTTCATCTCACCTCCTTTGCATCAATTCGCCACTATCTTAAAAAACATCGTGGGTTAAGTGTGGTTATTAGGGCATAATCGATCTGTATTACCGATCAATTTGATTGATTCGATCGTCGTTTTCTATATGCGTTCGTTTCGCGGGGTGTTTTTTATACAGAGTTGACAGGGCTACATCGTAGATCAATGCAACCTGCTTGCGGGGGATTCCTTGTGCTAATAAACGCCCGGCCTGCTCCCATTCCGTTTTGGTTAGTTTAGGTGGTCGCCCACCGATACGGCCTTTATTTCTGGCAGCAGCAAGTCCAGCCATCGTTCTCTCGATGATTAGTTCTCGTTCCATCTCAGCCAGGGCACCCATAACGTGGAAGAAAAAACGCCCCATTGGGGATGACGTATCAATACTGTCAGTAAGGCTGCGAAAATTAATCCCTCGCTCTCGTAATTCCCCTACGAGAGAAATCAAATGTTTCATACTTCGCCCGAGGCGATCCAGTTTCCAGACAACCAGTGTGTCACCTTTTTGAAGGCGCTTTAAAGCACGTTTTAATCCCGGTCGGTCTGTCCTTGTTCCGCTTAATTTATCTTCAAATATTTGTTCACATCCTGCACAAACAAGAGCGTTTCGTTGCAGGTCTGTATTCTGGTCATTTGTTGATACTCTTACATAGCCAATCAGCACTCTGGATCTCCCGTTTAAAAGCGCCAATCATGCCATGCGTGCCAAAATCGACCATTATCCAAAACCTCGGTTTACAGGAAACGGTAAACAAGGCTGGTAACGCCGTTCAAAAGACAGGCGATACCTTGTCCGGCGGACTTACTTTTGAAAACGACTCAATCCTTGCCTGGATTCGGAATACTGACTGGGCAAAGATTGGATTTAAAAATAATGCCGACAGCGATACTGATTCATACATGTGGTTTGAAACAGGCGACAACGGCAATGAATATTTCAAATGGAGAAGCCGCCAGAGCACCACAACAAAAGACCTGATGACGCTGAAATGGGATGCACTAAATATTCTGGTTAATGCCGTCATTAATGGCAGCCTTGGAGTTGGTTCGACGAATGCGTTAGGTGGTAGCTCCATTGTTCTTGGTGATAATGACACCGGATTTAAACAGAATGGTGATGGTATTCTGGATGTTTATGCTAATAGTCAGCGAGTATTCCGCTTTCAGAATGGAGTGGCTATTGCTTTTAAAAATATTCAGGCCGGGGATGGTAAAAAATTCACGCTATCCAGCTCCAACAACTCCACGAAGAACGTAGGGTTTAATTTATGGGGCGCTTCGTCAAGGCCAACTGTTGCAGAGCTTGGCGATGATTCTGGCTGGCATTTCTATAGTCAGCGAAATACAGATAACTCAGTAATATTTGCTGTTAACGGTCAGATACAACCAGGTAACTGGAGTAACTTTGATTCCCGATACGTAAAAGATGTTCGTCTTGGTTCACAGCAATATCATGGTGTGAACAACTGGCAAACATGGAATTTCCAGTGCCCGTCAGGTCATGTATTGTCTGGTATTAATGTTCAGGATACAGGATCCAACTCTGCCGATAATATAGCGGGCGTTTATTACAGACCCGTTCAAAAGTATATAAATGGCACCTGGTATAATGTAGCGAGCGTTTAATATGATGCACTTAAAGAACATAAAAGCGGTTAACGCTAAAACACTGGAACAGTATGAGTTAACAAAGAAACACGGAGTTATCTGGCTTTACTCTGAGGACGGAAAAAACTGGTATGAGGAAGTGAAAAACTTTCAGCCAGACACAATAAAGATTGTTTACGATGAAAATAATATTATTGTCGCCATCACCAAAGATGCCTCCACGCTTAACCCTGAAGGTTTTAGCGTCGTTGAGGTTCCAGATATTACAGCCAACCGCCGCGCTGATGATTCAGGAAAGTGGATGTTTAAGGATGGAGCTGTGGTTAAACGGATTTATACGGCAGACGAACAGCAACAACAAGCCGAATCACAAAAGGCCGCGTTACTTTCCGAAGCAGAAAGCGTTATTCAGCCACTGGAACGCGCTGTCAGGCTGAATATGGCGACGGATGAGGAACGCGCACGACTGGAGTCATGGGAACGCTACAGTGTTCTGGTCAGCCGTGTGGATACGGCAAATCCTGAATGGCCACAAAAGCCTGAATAAAAATTAAGGCCCGCTATCGGGCCTTGTCTCATTCAGGTTGTTCTGGAAACGTTACTGGCAGGCTGGAAGTGTCTGTAGATTCGACTTTCTGCGCATAGAGCATCCACTCGGTTAATTTTTGTTTATTCTCGTTGGAAATGATGCCCAGCCGTAGCTGTGAGTCCCATAGCTGGGTTTTATCCCTGACAAGTTGCAACAGCCTTTGCTTTTCATTTTCCGCTTGTTGCCTCTGCTCTTCCTCGGTATAGCTTCTTTTTACCACTTTTCCATTCAGAAACATCCATTTTCCATTGTTTTCTGCCCGACGGTTTACCGTAATATCTGATACTTCAACAACGCTTAAACCTTCCGGGTTGATAGTTGAAACATCTTTGCTGACAGCAACGATGATGTTGTTCTCATCGTAAGCAATTTTTATGGTGTCTGGCTGAAAATTCTTTTGTTCCTTATACCAGTTTTTGCCATCTTCGCAAAAGAGCCATACCACGCCCGCTTTTTTAGTTAGCTGGTATTGTTCCGGTGTTTTCGGATTCCCGGCCTTAATATTTTTCAGGTGCATCATCTTAAACACTCCCCACGTTGTACCATATTCCCCCAATCAATTTCTGAATTGGCCTTCTGGCAACAGTGTCGACAATATCATCCGCATTGCTGTTAATTGCGGCTGTTAAAACATAACCTGACGCATCGCCAAAGCCGTAGTCGCGCCATACGTTTTTATATTCAATGCTGCCAAGACGAATATCCCGAACGACATGATTATGCAGCCATGTGCTTAACCAGTTGTTTTCCCACACTGAACCATAAATATCGCCACTAGACGCAACTTGCGCACCACTTCCCAGCGCAAATCCCCCATCTGTTTTAAAAATGAAATCACCACCACCATCTGAACCGTTATTAATATGAACACCATCACCACCGTTATCTTTCCACAAAAACATACGAATACTTCCGTCTTCGTTGGCGAATGTAATGTGGTGGCGGTAATTACTTTTTAATCTAAAATTGCTGCCATTAGATTCAATATCTTTATAAAGATGTAATCCTAACTCATCAATATGTCCGATGCGCGAACCATTTGAATAGAAGCTAATAATACCATCTCCATCTTGCCTAAATCCGGTGTCATTATCGCCCAGCGTAATGGAGTTGCCGCCCAGTGCATTGTCAGTATTGACACCGAAAGCAGAAGTCTGTGGAAGATTCAGTTTTCCGGTCATTGTGTCGCCGGAACGCTGAACGGCGTTATCAGCCTTGTTTACCGTTTCCTGTAAACCGACGTTTTGGATAAACAGCGGCTTATTGGGAATATCTGCTCCGTTCCGGTCTTTTGCCAGACGGGCACTGGCATTATCCATCGCAATTTTCACCGCTTTTGCGGTGGCTGCCAGCGTTTCACTGGGGCTGTCAGTGGCACTGGTTAGCTGAACGAGTCCTTTTTTGTTCAGGCTGGCATCACAGATATCCAGATTTTCACGTGCTGTACGCTGTGCTGATGCCCCGGCAGTTTTAATTTCGCTGAGGTTATTTTTTATCAGCAGTGCGTTATTGCTCATAATGGCTTTAATGGACAGTGCAAGCTGGTTTAATTTTGTTTTATCCGGTTGAATACCGGCTTCTTCCAGCGTGTTTAATAACTCCGCCTGCACAATATTAAACCAGTCCATGCCGGGCCATGTGATAACATTATTCCCGTCACCTTCTGAAAACCAGCGAACGATAGCACTACGCTGGGCGGATACGGGCGGCATGACGGTTACGCCGCTGTCGTTATCAATATAAAACATTAGTTATCTCCGTCATGGTAAACAAATTTATAAATCTGATGCGCGGGTTTATATTTCTCCAGTAAACATTCCAGCGCACCCGATTCATAAACACGTAACGGCGTCAGAACATTATCCAGCACCGTTGCGTTGCGATAATTTTTAATACCGTAAATATTGACCTGCGTAACCCACTGGCCTTCTGTGGAATCCGTCAGCCTGACGGTAAAACCGTACTGCGCAGCCAGCCATTCATAAAAGCGCCGACTCAGATTGCCGGTCATACGCATTTTATTCGCGGCAGCCCGCTGGCGTTCGGACAGGGTGCCGTTTTCGCTGGTACAGTCCGGCAACCCCAGAAATGATTCCCACTCCCCCAGATACCAGCGGGATGTGGAAGGGAAACGCTCCCGCAGCATTTGCCGCGCATCATCCGCCGCAGTGGCAATCACGTCACTGATGGCCTGCGCCAGCGCAGATAATTTGCTGTCGGGGCTTTTATTCCAGGCAAGCCCTGACGGCAGTAATTGCAGAAAGGCCGTCTGCCAGGGTGTTACAGCCATTCAATTGTCCCCGGTGTTAACAGTTCCGTATTCTCCGAACGCTGGATCTCTGTCGGGAAACGCACTTCAAAATCATCCAGACCGGTAACACCTGCCACCGCACGGATAATACGGGAGGGGGCAAGTGCGCCGCCCGGCGTCACCTCATTAAAAAACATGGTATTAATGGCGTGGGTAATAGCCTGTTTCAGTTCGGCTGTCTTCGGTGATATATAAATCCGTGGATTTACCGGCTTTGCCTTTGGCGCAAATACAGTGACATTTACACCGTCAGGCTGTCCGACAATCAGACCAGTGATCGGGTCAGTATGACCGGCGATATAATCCGCCACGCGTTCCACGTCTGCCGGTTGTGGAAAAATATTGCTCCGGTTATCCATAACAAACGTCACCCCGACTGTGCCACCGCCTTTCCATGTCGGAAAACACCAGGCACGGGTAACGCCGCTGACTTCACGTGCCCAGCGAACGTAATCAAACTGATTACCGCCGAACGGAGGATACTGGACACGATATTCCAGCCGTGACAGCAGCTCCGCTGCACTCTCAATATCAGCCCCACCGGAAAATCCTTTTACAGTGATGGCATCGGAAACAACACAGGCAACCGGGGTGATCAACGTTAAAAGGGTATTCTCACCGGTATTTCCTGCCTCACCGGCAGCCAGTGCGGTAACGGTAATTTCCGTCGTTCCTGCACGGTCAATCACAATGGCATCAGCCAGGCTGTAAACCACACCATCAGCACGCTGCCAGCGTGTACCGGCAGGAATGGTGGTTGCTGCCGATGTGGTGACAGTCAGCGGGCCGCTGGCGGCTGTCGCCTGTTTGCGGCGCACGCCCCAGAACCGGCAGTGCTCCAGCAACTCATCTTCATCTGCTGTCGACGGGATAATCTGCCGTCCAACCCATGAAATATGCTCGTGACAACCGGCAGCAAGGCCCGCCTGAGCATAAGCAATGGCACTCAGCGTTTTTTCACGGGCCTGAGGCCAGCTACCCGGCAGGCGCTGTTCAATATTCTGTTCTGTACGGGCAATCAGCGATGATAATGTCGGTGGTGAATAAGCCATTTAAACCCCGTTAAATGCTGCTTTAAACTCATAAGGAATAACGGAACCATCCGGTAATGTCAGTGCAATGTAGAGGTATAACCAGCCCTGATGTAACTGTTCCGCTCTGACGTTAATCGCACTTACCCGGCCCGCTGTTTTCAGCCATTCCAGCGCCTCTTCGGCATACCCTCTGGCGCGTTCCAGCGTATCCGGCGTGGCTTTTTCACGTGATAACAGCCACAACCGCGAACCGATGGGGCGGTCGCGGTAACTGTCACCCCACCATCCACGGCGATCATCTGAACCATCCGGCAGCGTGTCAGAATCCAGCGCGCGCCGGTCGGTAAACAGGGAGATTGTCACATCGGTTGTCAGGCTGTCGTCGGTCAGCATATCAATACCATCCTGCGCAATATCGCCGCGTCCGTTCGTCCAGATAATGGCTAAATCGGTCATTGCATCGGCCCTGTGGTTCCGCCGCTGTCGCCACGGTGGATATGCTTATCCGTCGATTTGCCATTGATGATGGCATCCGGGGCAGTAATATTGCTGTCGAACTGGCTTTTACCTTTAACGCCCAGACCTTTCTGAATCTCAACGTCGCCGGTAAACGTGGTTCTGGGTGTGTCAACGGTCATACTTTCATCAGCGTAAACCTCAACCGTTTTACAGGTAATGATGCAGCGTCCGTCCTTTGTCAGCCTGATACGATGCCCCTCGTGGTGGTAAATGCCTGCATCACCCGGTTCAAGATTCGTCGGGCGGTAGCGGCGGTCTTCCACCACAACAGCAATCCCCTGATCACGTTGTGCGCCTACACAGGCAATCAGCGCCTCTGCGCCCGGCAGGGGAACGCTGAAATGCCCGTAATTTTGCAGGCGCTCCACTTCATCAGATTCCTCATCATCCAGCAGACCGACCTGCAGGTTCTGAACCTTTCGCCCGTCGTTAATCACGTTAACAACGGCACGCGCAAGCATCAGACGCACACGACGCATCAGCGGCATCAGCAGGCGGTTCATGGCGGAATCATTTACTCTTTCCACGGCGGCGTTTTCTCCGGGTGTCTGCGATAATAATCTTCAACCAGCGCATCAATACCGCCGTTACTGTCACCTTTGTTTTTACGGTCACTTTCAACCGGCACCAGAAAGCCTTCGCGTGGTGCAAGGCTGACGCGGGTTTTCAGCCCGTCCTGGTCATTCAGTATCAGGGTGACTTTGCTGACCAGTAATTCTGTGGTTTTGATGGCATATTTCGAGGCATCAATAGTGACCAGCAGGTTCGGCATCCAGAGTTGCCCGTCCTTGCGTGTCCATCCGTCAATTTCTGCCTCAAAGGTGATGGATTTTGCCAGTCTGCGGCGTTGCTCACGCAGGGCGCGGGCCTGTGCATCCTTCGCCGTAATTTTGCTGTCGGCAATGATGATCATCGGTCTGTAACGGGTCACATCACTGTCAGTGGCGGTCCCTTTCCGGGAGACGATACTTTTCGCATCAATATCATCACCCTCAGCACCATTTGCGCGGGCATACCCCTTGACGGTGTATTCGCTGAACCGGTCGCGGAAGTCTTCCTCAAAATCCAGTGTCAGCAGATTTTCTCCGAGAACCAGCTCATCAGTTGCTGTGCTGGCAGCCCGGCTGAATACCAGCTCTCCGGCGGCATTGCTGGTCATCAGTACACCGCGTGCACGGGAGGCACGCACCAGCGCCTCATAAACGGTTTCTGAATGGTCCAGCGTGAAGCCGGGAAAAGCTGCCGAACTTTCCTTATCGGAAAGCTCCCAGCGAACGGTAACGCCATAAGGAGCGCACAGGTCACGCGCAATCTGCTCCAGTGTGCGGTTTTTCCACTGTCCGCCACTGTAAACGGCAGCACAGTCAATCAGGTCAGCCGTTTTGTCACGTCCGGCGACAGTGATTTTCATACTGTCAGCGGTCATCTGGCGTCGCCGTGAATCGATATAACCGGTGCAGACAATCTGCCCCCCGATTTCGAGCGTGAACTTCTTCCCCGGTGCCAGCCCGGATAAATCCGTACCCGGTGGCACGTTCACCCCCAGCTCAAAATATCCGGCTACGGATTCAATCGAGCGGGTGACAGAGACTGACGTCCAGCCGGTAAAAAGCCTGCCATCCGTTCGCAGCGTGACGGTATTACTCATTAATCACCTCAATACTGACACCACCGGGAACAAACAACGGGTTGCTGACACCGTTCCTGCGGGCAAGCCGTTGCCAGTTCCGGCTGTTTCCTGTGTAACGGTACAGGGCCACCATTGCAGGCATCGTCTCCGGCAGGCGGTGCGTTTCACTGCCCGCCAGTTGCAGCCCGCGTTTTTCCAGGTCGGCAACAACCAGCAGACGCAGTTGCGTAAGCTGAACGCTGTCTGTCGAAAAGCCCTGCTCAGATGCCGTCAGAATGACGGTATCCAGCGCTGCCCCCAGCATGGCGGCTGTTTTTCCGATATCGGACACACTTTCAAATACCGGAGGCGTGGCTGTACCACTGTCTGAAAAGGATACCTGTGAAAAGCCGCCGTCCGGGGTTATGGCAGTTAACTGTAACTGTCCCTGTGTGACGGTAGCAGATGTGCTGCTGGCCCCGCTGGCTGTGCCGGTTGTGGTGGACGGGGCATCCAGTACAGGTGCACGGGCGGCATTATCCATCCGGCGACTGAAATCCAGTGCCGCAGTCAGTGCCTGGCTGGCAGCTTCTGCCCGGTATGTCTGCGCCGCTGCCAGCATGACGTAGTTCAGTGTGGCAATATTTTTTTCTGCAACCGGACTGTTGTACGAGGTTGTGATTGTCCCCTGTCTGCCTGCGGTGGCGGCATGGCGACGTTCGAATCGCTGCGCCAGACGGTTCCATGTGGAAAATGCTGTCCGGGTATCGCATAACGATGAAACGCCGGACAGCGCCCCCATCAGCGAGGAGGCCAGCATGGCAGGCTGGTTAATCAGGCTGGTCACAGAGCCTTTCATCGCAGAAAGCGATCCCATCAGACCGCTGACAGTCTGCGTAACCCCCAGATTGTCCACCGCATCACTGATATCATCGATGACACCGGTTACAGCTTCCATCACGGCGGTTGCCGCCGCAGTGCCATCTTTTACGGTTTGCCAGACAGAGGACAGCGTATCTCCCAGAGAACCGGTTACAGCAACGGCCTGTGCCGGTACGGCTGCACTGGTGTCTGTCTCTGCGTCCGGGGCAGTATCCTGCAACGACGGATAAACGGTAACGGTGAACGCGTAATAATTCAGTTCATCCGCTTTAGTGCGGCATTCCCATGAATCCACCATGACGTCCACAGTGCCGAAATCAGGATGTACCAGCTCACCGCTACCCGGAGCATCAAGAGCATCCATCAGCGCACCCGCTTCATCTCTGGCTGTTTCTGCGTTGCTGTTCAGAATGCAGGCGCTGAATGTACGGGAGCGAAGCTTTTTCCCCAGGTCATTGACGCCGCCGGTATCACGTAACGGGTACTCGCGTTTAACCAGGCGACGTCCGCCAGCCTGTTTTTGCTCCTCGATGACGAGAAACGGCACGTTACGAAACGTGCCTTTGCCGGTTGTTTTCTTACCACCGCTGATTTTATCCCGGACAGCATTAACGGCATTTAAAGCATCTTCAAACATGGTTTTACCAGCCTGTAATGTAGTTATCGCCCGCGTAAATATTCAGCCCCATACCGTCCTCGGTGACGCGGGAACTGGTCAGACGTAACCCCTCGCCAAGTTCGACGCGCAGCGAGGCTTCCGCATTCACTTTTTGTTCCTGCGGTTCCTTATCCGGGGCCGTCCATTTCTGATACAGGTCGGTTACAAAACCGCCCAGATACTCCCCGGCGACACTGCCCAGCGTGGCACCGGCAACCGTACCCAGCGGTCCGGCAAGGCTGCCAACGGCACCGCCGAGCCATGCACCGGCTGTACTGCCAATTGCGCCTGCTTTTTCATGGGTTGACGCCTGCTCATCCATCAGGACGGGGGCAAGCTGGAGTGCCCCCATTACCGGGCCACCCAGACGTGACAACGCACGACCGGCACCTTTCCCCATCCAGCCCAGCGCCCCGGCACCTTTTGTCACAACCCGACCGATCGCACTGCCTGCAAGTTTGTTTCCGATACCGGAAAACCACCCGCCAACAGCACGCCCGGCATCAGCCAGCTTTCTGACCGTTCCCGTAACCAGTTGCCCGGCAGCACTGCCTGCAAGCCTGCTCAGAAGACCGGATTTACCGGCTAAAGGTAATGGTGCAGGCCGTGCCGTTACCGGTACGCCGGGTGGGGGTAATGCCAGTACAGGGCGTGGTGCAGGTAATGCCAGCGGCTGTGGCCCGGACAGCAATAACGGCTGGCGGGGTAACAGCGGGGCCATTCTTCCGCCGCTCCGTACGCGACGACCGCCGCCACTCCCGTAGCCACCAAATCCACGGGGCCAGTTGATGACAAACACACGCTGAATGCCGATACCCTGCAACAGCGTCTCAGACGTCATGGCATCCGGGACCGGCAGACCTGCCTGCCCACGTTTGCGGTTTCGCATCCAGCGCCACATACGACGCCCGGTTTTAAACGGATAACTGGCAACCTGCCATGAGGGTTTTGCCACGGCCCAGCCTGCTCTCAGGGCTTTATTGGCAAGCCAGACAGACACCAGAACAGCAGCCAGTTTTTTCAGGCTGACAATATTCTGGTCAACCCATGCCAGCGCATCTTTACCCGGTTTCAGCCAGCGCCATAACTCCTGCGCCGCGATTTTTACCGTTCTGAACGTGGTCAGAAATTTCTGACCAATGTTTTCTGCCAGTGCGTCAAGTTCCCCGGATTTATCCGCCATGTCGTGCCAGTTAAGCACCCGGCGCATCTCGTTCTTGATTTCTTCAAAGGGGCCGCTGTTTGCCACCTTCGTGCGAAACTCAAGCAGGTTGCCCTCCATCTGGGCCATCATCCCGTCCCAGGAGTTCATGGCAGCCGCCTGTGCGCCTTTTGACTGCTCCAGCAGGGTCCGGAATACCGTCAGAATGGATTTCAGGCCCAGCTTGCCTTTTTCACCCAGCTTACGGATTTTTTTCTCATCCTCACCCGTTGCATCTGCCAGCACCTTGTAAACGTTGATACCGTAGCCGGTCAGCAGGTTGGCGTCCGCCGCCGTGATTTGCTGGCGGGCAAACATCTGTTTGAACTGTAACGATGCACCCTGTGCAGTGGGTAAATCCCAGCCATGCATCGCGCCCTGATTCTGTAGCATGGTGATGAACTGTTTTACCTGGGCATCAGTCATGCCAAACGCAGTTGATGTGCGGATCTCCTGCAGAACACCACCCAGCCCCCAGGTGGTTTCTTTTGCGTTCTGCTTCGCCCACGCCATCATGGCCTGTGCTCTGGCCTTATCGCCGTGATAGAGCGAGTTCATGGCGATAATCTGCTGCTCACGCTGAGCGGCTGCACCAATAAACAGTTTATTGGCGGTGTAACCCACGCCAGCGATACCCAGCGCCCCGGCTGACAGCATTCGGAATGTACGGGTTGACAGTGAACCCATTCTGTCAATGGCACCAGAAACGCGCACAACCTCCATACGCAGGGCACGAAGGGAACTTTGCCCGCTACGGGACAGGACGTTTATCTGGTTCGAATACTGGCGGGAACGCCGGGAAAGATTGCCATTAAGATCAATAATGACAGACGCCTTTAAGCGTTTCCCGGTCATAGAGATTTCCTGATTTAACGGTGATATTGAGAGAGGGTTTTAGCCTGCTGGCAGTGCCGGAAAAAGCGGGACAGCGGGAGAGACAAGGCCCATTCCGGGCCACTTTTCAGAATAACGCCAATCGCTGTCGCCGCTTTCTCAATATCATTCCGGCACCGCAGCCACTCGCCCCCGTTCTTGTGTCAGCGATGCCGCCACAGCCATGTCGTGCATCTCTGTAGCCAGCGACAGACGCTGGAAGTCATCAACAGACAGCTTGCGCATCAGCGCCAGCGATAACGGGCCTTTGATGCAACCCACGCTGGCAATCTGTCGGCGCAGCATTTCCAGTCCCATCCGGGACGGGGAACTGACCAGCACCGGGCCTTCCTTGCTCATTACCAGCTTTTCAGCCGCCGCCTGGGCATCAATCAGATCGCCTGCGGTCAGTTCACGCAGTGTCACGTCATACTGCATTTCAGTCTCGTCACCGGTGCCGAACGGCAGGCCGTCTTTCAGTTTCAGCACGCCGGACTGAATTTCTGCCACAATGCTGTCATGCAGTTCCTGTGCTTCAGGACCTAAATTCATTTCGTCCATTGTTTCCCCTTATGCAATGCGTTTGCTTTGTTTTGCCGTCAGTACCAGCGAAATTTCGCCGCCGTCGTTTTTCGGTTCATCCGCCTGCCAGGCATTCGCCAGCATCCAGGTTTCACCGGTATCAGCCTGGAATTCGACGGTGATGTTTTCCCAGTCGATAATTTCATCCAGCCCGATGGGACCACCGCCCGGAATTTTGCATTCCACTTTTGCGGCACGTGGTTTACCTTTCCAGCCATAAACCCGCGAGCCGGTCACTTCTTCACGGGTGATGCCGGAAGGCGTGAAGGAGGCACCTTCCATTGATTCAAGCTCCATGCCATTGACACGGATGAACGCCACCCCCTGACGCTGATTTCCAGCCATAAATACTCCTTACAGAATGAACTGAACTTGTGCCGCGAAAATGCGGAACTGGTTAATCAGATTCGGGCCGCACAGCACATCAAGACGGTCTTTGTCGTCCTTGTTACGTGCCACATACAGCTCCTCTTTGAACGTGTCGAAATCCTCGACCAGTCCGGCGTTTTCCCATTCTTCAAACAGTGCCAGCAGCTCCGTTTTGATCACGGATGGCGTCACCACGGCCTGACCGGTGGCAAAGCGGGTGCCATCACTTGCCAGCTTGTAGTTCGGGAATTTCTGCGTGATGCGGGTTCGCAGTGAATAACGCAGATAACTCAGCGTGGCGATGGTATTCACGTTCAGATAAGACGGATCACTGTCACCGTACTTGTTTGTGCGGTACATCGTGATCATGCGTTCAATCTGCATTTCACCACCATCATTCACGTTAAACGTGGAGATGCCGTCAAACAGCAGCGCATTACGTTCTGACCAGGTGAAACGATCCCCCACCGCAGGCGGCATTCTTCCGGGCAACGTCAGCGTCTGGAGTGGACGCGCCGGGTCGATGGAAAGCGCCTGGCTGGCAACGGCACACAGTGTGGCGGCGTACAGATATGACGGTTCCGGTGCACCGGCAATCCCCATACAGGAAATCAGATGGTCATTACGGCTGACACCAAACGTGGAAATGTCCCCATACGTGCCGGACAGCACTGTCACGGCAAAGCCATCAGCCTGATTGACCGGTCCCCAGCGTTCCTGCAATTCAGTGCGTAACAGATTCAGGTTCGGTTCATCGGTATAGGGCATCACAATATATTTGTATTGCAGATCGCCCATTCCCGCGATACTTGCGCTGATATCCGGGTTGCCATTTTTCCCGGAGGCGGCTTTGAATGCCGTGATAATCCCGTAAGGGGTGGTTTCACCCGCGTAATAGTTCCAGCGCACATCCACGGCAGATAATGCACCCGTAAATTTTGCACTCAGAACCACATCTGCATGGGTGTCATCATCCCCGCTGTCTGCGCGAACTTCTGCCGTCACCGGTAAATCAGGCTGGCCTTTGATTCGGGCAACCAGCAGGTCAGCCAGCGCCGCTCCCGTTGCACCTGCTGCGACAGATACCGCCAGTCGCTGACCGGCAATGTAAGTCACAAGCGAGCCGTTTTCGCCTGCCGTTCCTGACAGTGAAATTTCACCGACAGCAGCATTACCGGTGCCGTTCCCCTGCGGAATACACCACAGCTCCGCCACGCGGTTAGCGTTCAGGAATGCATCTGCCATCAGTGCCAGCATGGAACCCTGACCAAACGCCGCACTGGCCTGTGAGCCGGAACGGATACGGACAGGCACGTCTGGTGCCGCACTGGCTTTACTTCCGCTTTGCCCGAACATCAGCACGCGCTGACGGGGTGCCGGTGTTCCGCTGACGGCATTACTGTTATCAAATTCGATATACGTCAGAGGAACGCGAACATCTGACGGGATCGCGTTAAATGAAATATCGCTCATTTCGATTTACTCCGTTTTTTCGGCGCAGTGTCGGTATCATCCGCCGTGTTTTCGGTGCTCCCGACTTCAACCACATCACCGGCTGCAAGGCGACGTATCCAGAAACTGTTACGGGGCTTTTCTTCTCCCTCCGGAGCCAGTAATTTCATCGTGAGCGGGTCACGGATGGCTTTTCCCGCTGCGGGTTTAATTTTCAGCATCATGATCCTTTTCCTGATTCACATTGATATGTGCGGCAAATTCCGGGGTTTCGTCCGGGAATTTCCAGGTCTGCCAGTGACGCTCGTAATCATCCAGCGAATCCATGTCCACCACGGACGGCAGCGGGGTAGTGCCACTGAACAGAACGCCGTAAAGCACCACACCGGCATTGATACGGTTGTCGTCACAAAGATTTCTGACCTGCGTCAGTCTCATCCCGGTGGTCGGGCCAAACGTCTGACCGTTAACACCGGCAATCAGTCGCTCCACAATCTGATAAATACCGGGCCGGTTTACCGGTTCCCCGTTCAGCAACTCCGCCACGACAAAAAATGCCCAGCGACTTTCAACTTCCCGACGCGTACGCCCCTCACCACAGCCCATCCATGCCAGAAATACCGATGGCGGGGCCAGAAAGAGACGGTGCACATCCTCGTTAGTCCATGTGCCGGTAAGGGGTTCCACCTGCCGCAGGGTTGCCCCAAACAACTCACGAACGCGCGCCAGCAGTGCGGCTTCGGTTTCTTCCAGCATCAGATAAACCCCTTCTGTTTTCGTGAGAAGACCGGCGTGTCAGACTGCACCTGCACAAGGTTTTCGCCATCCGGCGAGGCTGCCGTCCTGCTTTCCACACCGGGATCTGTTTTGCCATCGCGCACCTGTTCCAGCCAGCGCACCGTGTCCCTGTAAGTTGCGGTGATCTGCTCGGTGGGTTGTGATTCATTCAGATAAAACCAGGCCACCACGCAACACTGCCGTTTCAGCAGTGAGGGGACGACGGTAAGCGGCAGAACAAAGCGCGCGGCGAGATAGCCATCAATAAAGGCCGAGGCATCTGCCAGTGCCTGTTCTGCCACGGCATCATCCGGCTGCCCGTCCGCTGTTTTAGGGCGGGTGAGAATATCCAGCCGCGTACGTGTATAGCGGGCGCACAGGTCATTTACCGTCGCATAATTCATGCATCCGCCTCAGCCAGCGCCGCTTTGATTTGCGCACTGCTCACCGGTTCCCCCAGCGCCGCACTGACGGCTTTCACTTTGGGTTCTCCCCCTGCGGTAAAGTGCTCCGGGTTTGCCTTATCCAGACCGGCAACGGTCGCACGGATACGGGTATTCAGATCGCCCACACCCAGAACGTCCAGCCCCCCAGCCTCAGCGAGCGTTTCTGCTGACGATGCAGATACCACAGACAGCACGCTGTCGGCACGGATGATCGCCAGTTGTTCTTCGGTGACTTCCACTGTGTTTTCGCCACGCGTAAAGGCGATACCGGCGCGGCGGTAGACCGGGCGAAGGCATTTAATAATCGCCGTGCAAGTGATGCGAGAAGTGTCCAGCCGTTGTGAATTAAGCGAAGTGCCTGACATAACACATGCTCCTCCTTTTCCTTTAAATCAGGTTAAAAGGCGGTCTGAACCGCCTTTTAACGACGGTTACAGGTAGTCAGCGACAACCAGTTGCAGCTTACCCTTCATCTCGTTAGAGACGGTGGTATTGCCATCCGCGAACAGCTCACGGTTAAGCAGTTGCTCTGCGGATTTTTCCAGTCCGACCGGTACAACGATATGCGTCGGCTTCAGGCCCAGCTTCTTACCGCCATCACCTTCAAAAGAACGCATCAGTTGCCAGCCCTTCCAGAGGTTATCCAGCGTCAGATCGCCTTTTACCGCGACAGCCATCTGCCAGAAGCCGTAACCGGCAGCACGGCGGGCGCTGGCACCAAACAGGAACTCGTTATCCATAAAAACGTGGTCGTCATCGATACGGGTACGTGCGACCAGTTCCGGTTTGCGGCGCTCCTGGAAAATCAGCGGTTTGACTGCGCGGGAGCAGTCCAGCAGATAGAATGGCAGACCGCTGAAGCTGTCCTGCTCAACGATGTTGGAGGTATTAACCGCGCTGCCCGTGCCGTCCACATTCGGATATACCGGATGCTCCTTGTCGAAGAAGTTCTGACCGTCATAGCAGGGCTGGGTAAAGCCATCTTTCAGAAGTTTAAAAATCAGCTCATCCGGCTGAACTGCCGCAGAACGGCCCATCTCCTGAAACATCGGCGCATAAATACCCAGATTGTCATCCTCGAAGTCATCACGGCTTACGCCCACGGTGCCTTCAAACGTTTTATTGGCGATGGAGTAGCCATGCGCTGCCATTTGCTGAATGGTTCGCTTACCCACCCATTCTTTCATGGCAGGGAATTTACCCAGCCAGCCATAGGTATTAGTGCGGGATGAGGAGTTCACCACCATTGCAATTTTGCTGTACTGCGACGGGGCGTCTTCAAGACCGCCCTGAAAATCCTTACGCCAGGAGGTCATCAGGGCTTTAATGGATGCCGGGGTGACAATCATTTTTCTTGTTCCTGTTTCATTTTCAGATACTCAGCCTCAGTAATGCCGAGCGCCTTCACTGCTGCCTGTTCATCAGCAGACAGCACCGCCACCGCCGGTTTTTCCAGCGACGGGATTTTCGCTGTGGTGGTCTGCATGGCAGATAACGCAGCGATGGGCTGTTTTTTCTCAAGCTGTGCCGACAGTGCCGCCACGCCAATCTGACCGCCAAGCTGTTCCAGATAGGTACGTTCGCTTTTGAAAATGCGGCCTTCCTGTTCCGCCTTGTCCAGAACGGCGCTCAGGCTGGCTGTGGCGCTTTGTGCAGTCGCCTGTGCCAGTTCATCACGCAGGGCGTTGTAGCTTTCCACCGGGACGTATTTCGTCAGGTCAACGGCGGCTTTCTGTGCCTTTTCCAGTTCGGCAGACAACGCCGCCACTTTCCCGGCGTTACTTTCCAGCGTGTCCAGCGCGGTCAGTGCCGCTGTTGCCTGTTCATCGGTGATGTCTGCATTTTCGGGGACAGTCACCCCAAGACGCGCAAGCAGCTTGCGCAGCGTTTCATTCATGGGTTTGTTCTCCTGTTGAAGGATGTCGGGAAGGTCTGCCGCCAGTGCGGTCAGCTTTTTCATGCCGGTGGCCCCGGGATCATTGGTCAGCGCAGCAAGGCGGATTTGCAGTACCGCACCAGTGGCGGTGTCATACGGAAAAACCGCAGAGAGATAACCAAATTCACCGTCATCGATGCGCTGCTGGGCTGCCGCTGTCCAGCGTGGGTGGATAAATAACCCTTCACCTTCACGCCACTGCATTTCATCGGCGTTAAACCAGCCAGCCGCGACCAGTTGTTCCGGGGGTAATCCTTTGTCCTTACGCAGCTGGTTATGCTCGTAATCAATCAGCACGTCCTGGTTAAGTGCGCGGATACCTTCAATCAGGCGTCCGGCAATTTCTCCGTCGATGAACCAGCCCTGACCAGTTGTTACATCAAACGGGCGACCGTCACGGGCACTGAAATGACCGGCAGGCAATAGCTGGCACCAGCCGTCATCGTCAATGGACAGCGCATTCAGTGCGGCAATGCCAATCGCGTGTTTTTTCATGTCCTGCTGCTCATCATGGTTTGTGAGCAGTCAGTTTGCGGGAGGTGCGGGAAAATCTGGGGTTATGCTATTTGAGTAATGGAGAAAGAAAGTGAAAGGAAGATAAAACGGGATTCATACACCGTTAAATACCGGTTTAAAAATCCCGTGGCGCGTTTCAAAAAATCTGTGCGGCTGATTTCATGTCTGATTCCGTTTATTGCCTCAGAGCGGCGCTGACGCGTTTTCTGATGGCATCAAAAATTTCCTGTTCCCCGGTCTTATCCAGCCCCATATAAGGACGCGCAGGAACGCCTGCCGGGCGGGGTGCCATATCGGGTGTACCGCCCCACTGATGAATGGCAGCATAAATTTTTGGCGAACCAATCAGGGCATAATCCTGTCCATAATCGGTGGTAATGCTGCGTGCCAGATCGCCATGCAGGGTAAGAATACTGCCCGGAACAAAACCATGATCCTGACGCCATGCCTGCCACGAATCGCTCCACGCTTCCCAGCCTTTCCCTGTATCCGGGTCTGCCTGCCGTTCAAATGCCTGTTCCGTGGATGACAGCAGCGCCGCAGCCATCACTCGGGGAATGGCGCGGTCACGTGTAACGGTTCCCAGTTCATCCAGTGCAAGCTGAATACGTCGCACATCCACGGCAACGTTCATATCAAGACTCACTTATTCACCTCCACATGCCCCTCCAGTACGTCAATCATCCCGTCAGCAATCGCGGCTTCAAGCGACTGTGCAGATACGCGGCTGATACTGACCAGCACATCCGCACGGTCATTCTGTCTGCCGACTGTCTGTGATGTTCTGACCACAATCCGGGCCATGCCGTCACGGGTTGCCACAACATACAGCAACTGGTGGTTCTCCCTGTCCCACAATACCGCCTGTGGTTTTGCCATCAGCGACGGCAGACGCTGTAAATCCTCCGGTTTCAGGGCGGCATCAGAAGTGGTCGCCAGACTTTTCCCGTTCATCACAAGCAGACGGGCTGGCATATTCCCGGTGCGCTGATATACGGCCTCCGCCACGGATCCCGTCATAAAACCCAGCGCACGGACCTCATGTCCGGCCCGGCGTGATTTCGCCAGACGTTTAAGCCAGAGGGAAAAAGCAAGCTGACGCTCCCGGCTGTTATTCAGCGTCTGAACAACCTGCTCACGCAGCTGCGCGTCACGAACTTCCACCAATTTTCGAATCAGTGCCTGATCCGTACCAAATGCCGCCGAACCGGGGTTATATGACCAGCCCACATCCGGCGTCATTTTTACCCGACCGTTGTCAAACGTGGTTGACGATGTGCGGAAAATCTCTCCGGTGCTTTCATCCGTACCGGCATCCACTTCGCGGGTATTCATGAATGACGCACCATAACTGACCTGTAGCCCCAGTTCTTTCATGCGGGCCGCAGACAGCGCCCGGACGCGACAGCGGCAGTTCCAGCCATTGGGCGGGTAATGCGTCTGCCAGAAAATGTCGTCATACTGGAAAACCATATTGTGCAGCCGCGCATGTTCCGGGCGTGTTCTGCCATCCATAACGGCAACGTACTGCCAGTACGGGTACAAATCGGCGGTATTCATCATCTGCGCATAACGTCCTGCCCCATACGCCGTACGGGTATTGACGTTATAAATGGTTGCCAGACGACGCGGACTGCCCAGTTCGATTTCCTTCGCGTTTCCCTCTGCATCCACGATGATTTGTTTTCCCCACCATCCGAGTTTTTGCAGCCGGGGGGCCAGTGTGCGGGTAAATTCCTCACGGGTGATGCCTTCACTGACAGCCCGCTCCACTTCCTCACGGATTGTGGTCAGGACATCCATCCGGGTGGCTTTGGCAACGGTAAAGGCGCGGGCGTGCGCGTCTGCCAGTTGTTCGTACCAGTTCCAGGTGATGTTGTAGCCTTTGGCGCGGAAATACGCGACAGCCTCCTTTGGCGGGAGGCGTGCGGCATACGCCAGATCAATGGTCTGCTGCGGCATCCAGACGCCCCCATATATCGGCAACAAAAATGGCACGGGTCAGCATGTCGATAAGTTCTGCATCATCCATCTGCGGATATAATGAAGCGGCTTTGTTCATGGCGGCTTCCGGGCCATCTTTCAGCACAGAAAAAACGACGGGTTTCAGCAGGGGGTCAACCGAACGCTGCCAGTCTTCCGGTGAGACGCCCATCCGGTCGATATCATCCTCCTGCGGGATATCTTCAGCGGATAATGCGGCCTCTTTCTGCGAACCGTTATCCGGGACAACCGGTTGTATAGTAAACACGGCTTCATCACCGACCGGCTGTGGAATATGAAGTTTTTCCTGTATCCAGGAGACCGGAATACGCATTCCCGCCGCCAGTTTCGGAATGGCGTCAGACAGTGCCGTAATATCACCCGCTTCACTGGTATCAAATACAATGCCCGGCAGGCGGTTAATATCAATGGTGCTGTCACTGTTCAGTGCCAGCAGGGGATAAATCAGGTCACGGTTAATACTGCGGGCAAGCTGGCCCACATCCGCATTACGGATTTCCCGGCGAACCTCATCATGCACTTCACCCAGCGACCGTGCACCTTTATCGCCAGCCTCTGTGGTCAGGGTGCCGCCCAGAATGGCTTTTGAAATCGCTTTTTCTGCCCAGCCAATCATCGCCATAAAGGGGTCTGACTGACCATCTGCGGCGCTCTGAAAATCCAGCGTCATCCCCATCGGAATAATGCCACCGGCACGTCGCCCGATATCCATCACGGCCTGCATCAGCGTGGCTTTCTCACGGTTCGTGGAGCCGGTCGGATATTTACCGACGCGCATGGGAAGTCCGTAAATTTCCAGGAACTCTGCAAAATCACGCACGGAATAGTTTTTAAAAATAAAAGGCCAGATAAGCGTGCGCACAAGGCCATTGGTGCCGACATACCCGGTACGGGATTTGGCCCGGTGCATAAACCAGCCGAACGGTTGCAGCTCCAGCCCGTGATAAGACGCATCACGCAGGCGTAATTCGTTCAGATTATCGGGGTTCGCGCAGAACAGCGCCGGATCGCGATGATGCAGCGCCACCGGCACGCGCATTTTGCCCAGCCAGCCCCATTCAATCTCCTGCATGGAATAACCCTTGAGAATGGCATCACCGGCATCAAACAGGGCATCTTCAAACCACGCCGCATCATGCAGATATTCATTCAGCATGTCGGCGTCTTTTTTCTCTTGTGCGCTGGCATCACGTGCCGGAGCGATGCGCCATTCCAGCGCCTGAATGGCAAGGCGGCGCTTGCTCAGTTCGGAAAAAAGGTGGGTGTCCTTTTCTTCCATATCAAAGGCCAGGTCAGCCTGTGCGGTCAGATCACCGCGTTCGGCATCACGCAGCATCTGCGCAGCCCGGTTCGGCGTCACACCACTGGAAGGATGCTCCTGCGTACGCTTCATGACCATTGCCAGCTCATCGCTGCGGGTCTGCATTTCATCGTCAAAATCAAACGGCTGCCCGGAAATATCCAGAATACGGCCCATTACCAGCCCCCTCGTTCAAACTGGTGATAATCATCAAAATCATCGTTATCAACATCATCACCACGGTGGCGTGGTGGCAGCGCCTGTATGCTGTCCTCGTCGATAACAAAACCATTCATATAAGACGCCCTGACAGCCATACAGAGCGCCACGGCAAAGTCGCCATGTCGTCGGCCTTTACCACCTTCATCTTTTGTGCGCCCCTTATCAATCTGCGGAATACCTTTGTCCACCTTGATGTGGAGCAGGTCATCAAGAGTGGTCTGGTGCCGGGCAATCGTGATGTTCTGCGCTTCAAACTCGCCTTTCAGTTTTGGCATCCACTCCTGATACCAAGATGCGGTCAGATTCACACAGTCGATCATCTCCGGGCCATAAATCAGACGGGCGGCTTCTGCCAGATAACCGCCGTTACCGGTGGCATCAAATGCAGCGCCGGTAAAACGGGGCAAACGGGACAGAATGAATAAAAGGATTTGTCGCTGCTGGTCATAGGTCACATTACGCAGCTCCACGCGGAAACATTCGCGTTTGCGTAAGTCAGGAGTGATGGCAAGCGGAACAAACACCGTCAGGTCGCCACGGCGTGCAAAGTCTTCGCCCAGTACGTGTTTATTGAGCGGCGACAGCGCATCGAGCAACGGGAGCAGCTCCTGTTCACACCAGTCCTGAACGATGCCGTGGCGCATTTGTGGTGTCAGCGATTCAAAATCGTCCGGGGCTTCAAAACGCAGAATCGGGATATCCCGCGCTGGCGTCATGGCGGCTTCAATCAGCACGCGTGACAGATAAGCGCCCCCGGATTTTTTAGGAATGCAGCCGTATTCCTCGTCGGCACTCTCTTTATTCGGCGCATTCCGGTACAGGCCATCACGCCAGGCTTTTTCCGCTTCCGGCGACCACGGCTGATTCGTGACGTAACAGATACGTCGGTACAACCCGTCAGCGATGGCATCATCCAGCGTGATGCGGTGAACGCTGTAATCCTTGCGCCCCTCGCGCGCATCCTGAATGTACTGGTTAAACAGGTTATCGACGCCGTTATGTGTCGATATGATCCGCACGCGGGCACCCCACATGGTGAGAGCAAAGGCCGCTTTCAGGAGTTCGTCCAAGGCTTCATGAAATGCCGCCTCATCAATCACCACGTCCCCCTGCAAACCACGCAGGTTAGACGGACGGCTTGACAGCGCCTGCACCTTAAATCCGCTGTTAGGGAAACGGATCATATAAGTGAGGATTTCTTCTTTTTTGTCGCTGTCCCAGAAGGTCTGCTCCCAGACATCAGCCTTTGCCAGCTGGTTAAAGGCGCGGGCAAACAGGGCACAGGCGGCGATATATTCCAGCGCCATTTCCTGACGGGAACCCACATAAAAGACGTTGCGACCGCCACGGCGGCGCGGCTTTGCTGCCGTCATGACATTGCGGCCCGCTTCGGCCCATGTCAGACCGGTACGACGGGATTTTTCAGCGATGCAAATCTGGCTTTCATCCTCAAACCAGCGGCGCTGATAGCCCAGAAAAACCGGTTCATTGCGGGGCTGTGCTTCCCCGATATCGGTCACGATATTCACGCCGAGCAGTTCGGCTTCCTCACGCAGGTTGATTTTTCGGGGGGCATGAAGGGCTTTAAGGTTGTTTTCTCTGGTGTTCATAACCCTCTCATGCCTTACCCAGCAGCACATCACGGATACGCTGCTCCAGCTCTTCGCTGATGCCATCCTGCCCGCGCAGTTCTTCACTGACGGCGTTTGCCGCTTCTTCTGCGAATGCCTGGCGGATTTCTTTCTCGCGCCGGTGGCTGGACATTGCCGTGGATTCCAGACGCTGTGCCGCCAGCATGGCATTTTTCAGCAGGTCAATATCCACGTCAGATTCCGGGTTTTCGATTTGCCGCATCATGGCCTTAAAAAGCTGGCTACGGGCCATTTCCAGAATCAGCTTTGTGGTTTCTCCCATTGGCTTGTCGCCAAGTTCTGCGGTCAGTGCTGACGTCATTTCACGCATCTGTCGCAGGTTATGGCCTACTTGCTCGACGTTCGTCGCGTAACGGTTCAGACCGGAACGGGAGAGTTTCATCTCATCCGGCAGGCCAGCGTCTTCAATCAGTGCGTTAATTTCTTCCAGAATGCGGGCCTGTGGGATCGCCTTATCACGCAGCATTTCATGCAGCGTTTTACGTACGTTTTCCGGCAGTAAATCCACTTTTGAAGCCCGGCCCCGTGTTTTCCTGTCCATCACGCCTCCTGTCATGCACGGGGACGCGGACGCTTGACACCGGCAACGCGGGCGCGGCCTTCCGCCACATCCTGACCTCGGGAGGTCAGCGTTACGACATAAAAGCCGCGCAGGTTTTCCACGGTGACCAGTTGCTGCTCTGCCAGCCAGTCAATCTGGCCGCGAACCACATCGCGGGAAACGTTGTGTCCGTATGCATCCAGACAGTCCTGAAGGATGGATTCGTTGGCTTCGTTATTGCAGTCCATCAGGGAACGCAGGATGACCAGACGACGGTCTTCAGTCAGAATATCGTTAATCATGAATTACTCCGGTTTACTGCGTTTTCAAGCAGCAGCTCCAGTTGATGGGAAAATGACTGCACCCGCTGGGACAGCACCCGGATATCGCCGGACAGCTCTGCAATACGCAGGCGCATTTCGTGTACATCTTCTGTGCCAGGGATGCTGGCGTAGCGGGTTTCCATTTCGGTCATCCGGTTTTCAAGACGCTCCACACGCTCGGTGCTGGCAAAACTACGACGCATCGCCCAGACGGCCCCACCGGCCACAACAGGCAACAGGTAAGGCCATAACGCTAAAACTGAAATCAAATCCATTATTCTGCTCCACGGCACCAGTGGCAGTAGTTCGCCATCGGCTGCTGTCTCAGCACATCAGACCGCAGCTCACGACCGCAACCGGCACACAATACAGGCGGGTCATACGCCGCCGGGCGGGGAATATCACGGGTATCCCCCTGCCAGAGTTCAGCGAGCAGCAGCGCCACCGCCCGGTTCTGGTCTTCGTTCATAAATTTCTTTCCTTCGGATCTCCTGTTCCCGGACTGATGCCTTGTCGCGGTTGCACTGCCCGAGCGCCATCAACAGGTCAGCATTCCAGAGAAGGGATGCTCCCCACGTCAGGGGCTGTGGCATGGGCGGAACGGGCGTTGCTTCTGTCAGTTCTGTATCAGTTTCGGGCAGGATCACCACCGATGGCACGGGTGCGTTTTTCGAGTTCCCGCAACCTGTCAGCAGCAACGGCAGGCACAGGACGAGTGCTGCAATTGTCACCAGTAATGGCGGTTGTAATTTTTTCTTTTGCATCATGATGTTCTGTCTCATCTGCCAGCCGTGCGGCACGATTTGCGGCACGGATAGCGGAAAATACCTGCATCGTCTGTTCCTGACCGTGTAACAACCATTCAGCAGTGTGGCGGGCCTGTTGCTCCGTCTGTAATTCACGGCGCAGCGTCTGGTTATCGTGGCGGGTGCTGTCCAGCCTGTGCCACAACACCCCGGACAGAACGGCGGTAAACACGGCTGCCAGCAGTAAACTTTTACTGGCGAAGGTCATCCGCCCCCCTGATATTCCAGATTGCCATTTCCACTTCGCGACGGTTCATCAGTCCTTTCCATTTATGGCCTGCGGCAAACACCCAGCGGGCCATCTGGTCACGCGCTCCGGCGTAATCACCGGCATTGAGTTTTTTCAGCAGCGTTGATTTACTGAATGCGGTAACACCGGTGTTGAAAATAAACGTTGCCAGCGCCGTTTTCTGATATGGCGTCAGCGGCACCCTGACAAGACGATCGATTGCCGCATAAACCGGTTTTAAATCACTGTCGAGGAGAGCCATACACTCCGCATGGCTGTAACGGCGCATTTCGATATCCGGCCCGGTATGTCCCACACAGACCGTAAGCACACCGGCAATATCGCGGTAAGGCATATAAGCGATATTTTCCAGATGGATCAGAGACTGACGGGTCATTTCCTGATAACCACCCACACCACCACCGGCAATCGTTGCCGCCAGCAGTGCGGCTTTCAGTTTTTTTGGTATCCCCGCCATCATGCTTCCCTGAAAAAATGCTCTGATGGCAGTCTAAAAAATCAGGTGACAGGTGCGGGATTATGGTGACAGGAAATAACCGGCAGGATGCCGGTTATTTTGGGCTTTCAGGTGAGAACAGATCAGGCTGATGACGCCGTGTATGCAGCTTTCTCTGGCGGGCAATAATCTGGTAGATCTGCGGCTGGGACAGGCGGTACTGGCGACGCAGTTCTTCCATGTTACGACCATTGAACTGGCAGTAAAGCAAATCGTCGCGTAACGCGGTCAGGATAGTATCGCCACAGGGGATATAAAACTGCCGCCCGCCCAGAAAACAGGACAGGGCTACGGCCTGTTTACGGGCAAGCTCACGGGGATTGCTGACGTTCTGGCGTTTCAGTTCGTTTTCCAGAACATCAATCAGATCAACCACCGAACGGGGCCAGCGTGATTCCAGTTCCGGGGCAGGGATGTTATCAATATGTCCGATTAACTGGCGAATTGCCGGATCGTGTTCAAATAAATCATGCTGCATATTTTCCCCCGGTTAACAGACAGAAAGATACACCACGGCACTGATGGTTATCAGAACCACAAGGGCAATCACTTTTATCGCACTAATCAGCGTGGACGGCCCGAAACATTCATCACTGAATTTTCTGTACACAATATTTTTCCTTATAACGTTGACAGTGGTGAAGAATTTCCGGCATATCAACTGACTGCCAGCCTTTCATGTAATAACTGCCGTGGGTGCCATCATGACCGGTATAGTCGCGGGGCGAAGGCCGAGGCCCACCGGCGACACGGTGCAAAACCTCCTGACGCAGCCGCTCACGTCTGCCAAGATGAAAGGATGCATTCCAGCCTTTACCCATGATGATTTCCCCCGGTACGGTTATTCATCACAGGATATTGAGGACGTAAAAAAAGCCGGATTAACCGGCTTTACTGTTTACAGAAGTGAGGGCTGGTACTGGCGGTATTTCAGCCGTCGCATCCGGCGAATGGCCTTGTAAACTGTATTGAAAGTGACACCATAACGGGTGGTCAGTTCGCTGACGTTGCGACCGTTAAAATCATTCCAGATACGCAAATCCCGAATCAGCGAGTCCAGAACCTGACCGCGTGGAATGTAGACCTGACCGCCACCCAGATGCTTACAGATAGCCACAACAATCTCCAGTGAATGGGCAGGATCAACACCCAGCCGGGACAACTCCCCGCGCAGTAAATCGTTCAGCTCCGCCAGCAGTGCCGGAAAGCGTGACGCATCCTCTGCGGGATTGTCAAGATGTGCCAGGATGGTGTCATCCTGCAAATCACCAAATAAATCTTCCGTCATTGTGCCATCCTCCGTGTCTTTCTGGCATGGGCATAAGCCGCCGTCATGGCATCATAGCCGCGCAGTTCACGCCCGGACGGACTGACCGGCAACGGAAGCCCGTGACGGGAAAAGGCTTCACGAATACAGCGGATATGCCACTGCTTGAGAGTTTCGAGAACAATCAACAGGGTGTCGCCATGACACCACGCCAGCGTGGAAACACCCTGTCCGCCATTACGTTTCGCCGTCAGGCGCTGAACATATTTATCCAGCGCCACATCACCGCCATCGGTAATAAAACCGTCTTCTGCCATCTGCTGCCAGACTTTGTATACCTTCTCGCGGGGCGTGACATGCCCCTTAAAGCGGCGACGTGGATGTTTATTCAGCTTCTTAAAGCCGCGTTCTTTCATGGCATCGAGCACCTGTTCCAGTTGCGTTACCGTCAGCTCGCGGCAACTGATTTTGCCCGTTTTCTGCATCAGAAAAGCGCGGTAAGTATCGTCGTCGAGTTGTAGATCACGACGGGCGACATGGATTAATTTAATCAGGGATGTGCGACTCATGATCATACCTTTAAAAAGCGGTGCTATCACACCGCTTGTATCGCTGAAACACTTTCCGGTCATATCGGCCAGATTAGTCATTCCAACACTCTAGCTCAGTTCTGATTTCTTCATCGATCTCATCGTTTGTGACTTCTTCATCCAGATAGTCGCGGGCCTCTTTACAATACTTTTCTCGGCATGTTGCATACCAGTTAGAAAACTCCGGTGACCAGCCTGTGTCCTTGCCGTCGTAATCAAACCTGGCGTTTTTCTCAGCCATGCTTTCAACCATGTTTTCAGCCGTAATAAGCCCTAATTCACGCACCCCACGCAAAAAACTTTTACGCATGTGAGGGCTAACTTTTGAATCACAAACAGGCTTAAATCTGACTTCCCAACGGCGAATACAACGTGCATTAAGTGATTTGCTCATAGTTATGCTTCCTGAATACGCTTAAACTCAATTACCCATACCCACGGATTAGACAGCCAGTTATCTTGCCCATAAATACCGCGCCAGATATCACCAAAACCAACGCGATAAACAGCTTCCGGTGGCGTAATTTTGTACGTCGCCGGAAATGCGCCTTCTGCTTTCGCATCTGCCTCGCTAATGTCATGCAGCCGTTCCACACGCACGTCGGTTATTCCCAACAGAATGCGCGACGCCCAGCGCGGCATGTGGATAGATGGGCACCACCTGCCATCAAACTTTTCATTCACAGTGCGAGGTTTCCAGTCAGCATCATCAGGTATTGACCACAGACCGTAATCACCAGGCTTTTGTTCACAACTTGCCCGATAAATCCTTGCTGCCTTCTTCTCATCGCCATGACAAAGGTTGCCGTTCCAGTCCACACTGCAACCATCCTCATTGCCTAATATTGCCCACGCTTCACGGACCCAGATGCGATCACCAACGTTACCGAACGGGCATAAACCATGCTCAGGTGCATCCATAACGTGGGTATAAACACCGTTACGATGGATAACCAGACAGTTATCGTGTCCGACATTTTTTACCGGGCGGCGTGTTTGCGTCTTTCTTCCTTCGAGAATTGCCCTGACCATATCGTCATTAAAAGCAACGCCACGTTCTTTCATTTAGTGGCCCCCTTTAACGCAATCTTTGCCTTCATGAATTCATCGGACAGGATTTCCGTCATGCAGCCCTGTGCGGGTGTCATCCCCGTCATGACGTAAATCACATCACCAACACGGAACCACCGGAGCGGCCCGAATATTGTTGCGCTGAAATCCAGTCCCAGTGCGGGTAAGAGAGCGTCAGTACGGGCATAAGTGACCGGAATATTCTCCTGCCATATTTTCGCCAGCTCTTTTGACTGCTCCCGCAGATGTGCAGGAATGCGCGATGTTCTTGGCCTGCAACTGTTACCTGATGCGGGCCGTTGTACGGTCCACAGCTCCGGCGAGAAAGGTCGCTCACTCCCTGGAAAATTCACGCCATGAAAATGACGCCCACCAATATCTGTGCTGAATACTGACCGGCAACCACAACCCAGAACCTTATCAAGATGGCGGGCTTCTTCGCGTAGTTTCAGGCAGTCCGCCATAAACTGGTCCCATGCCAGCAGTGCTGCGGGATTTGACGTTTTAAAAAACATCACGCCACCTCCTGCACCGTTGCGGGAACCGGAGAACAATCAAGAATGAGATAACGCAGTACATGGTCGGTGATATTCCAGGCGCTTGAACTGCAAATAAAACGCCCCAACCGGATATCGATATAAGCCATCACAAAACGGGGCATTCCCTGTTCGCACATTCTGTTATCCACCTCAGCAACAATGTGGACTGACTCACAGGTCAGCACGCCCGTCGCAAACTCTTTTGCCAGTGCGGGGATGGTATTACCTTCCACCCAGGGTAATGAGCGACGCCAGTTGCACCACACCGCATCATCAACAGCAGGCTGTTCAGTTGCGCTTCGTCTTACAGGCGGCGTCGGACGTGGGCGCGGAACGTCATAAAATCCGTTGCATTCGGTGAGAACGCCGGCATCAACCGCATCACGCAGGAAATACACCATTGATGAGGGAGGCATCTTCATTTTTTCAGCCAGAACTCCGCAGGTCAGGCGTCCGTAAGCCCGTAATAATGTGCTGACACCATTCAGAATTTTTGCATCAACCATGTTTTATTCCTCAGTAATCTGTTTCAGGCGCGAGCAATCCCCTGACGCATCGCGCCATAATTAAAAGAATGTGAATTAATTAAATATTAATGGTGGTATTAAATACCGGCTTCCTGTTCAAATGGAATAATGGAAAAATCTTCAATTCCCGATTTAACCGTAATTCCGGCAACACCTGCGACGGCTTTTGGTTCCAGTAAAATCGCCTCCTTGTTGATTTCCTGCTTCGTGCGAATAAAGCGTTGCAGGCCAAGGCGCTCCAGCGTTTCCATCACTGCATCCATACCACGAATACTTACTGATGGTGGACGGACCCGCCACGATACATCACCGGTGACAAGATTCGCCGTCTTCACTTTGCCGCCGTTCGTCAGTTCGTCGCGGTTCGCTTCACACCATCCCTGAACGCCTTTTGAAAGGGTTTCAATATCGGTTTTAATCGGTGCAATCCGGGCTGCAAATTTCTCCGTAATTTCCGCGATGGCATCATTCATTTCCGTTTCCAGACGTGATGCTTCGCGCTGTAAATCCCCGATGCGTTTAATATCGGTAATCACCGCATCGCGGTTTTGTGGCACATAAGCCGCTGCGGCACTTTTGATACGTTTTGCTGGTTTAGCCATAAATTAAAGCTCCTGTTAATTAATATCCGCTGTATACAATGCTGGATACAGCTCGATTGCTTAATTCCATCTTTCGGGCAATGACATGAATATCCAGTCCTTCTTTATAAAGTTCACGACATAAATATTTGTCGTGTTCACTGATTCGGTATACACACAATGATATTCCGTGCCTTCTGGCATGTGCCCGGAGGGCGGTTGTGGCGACTTTCAGTTTTTCCGCCATTTCTTCAACGGTCATTTTCCCGACGTTGGCTTCGATAAATTCCCGGTCTTCGCGTGACCAGCGCTTACGATTACACTTCATGTCAGCCACCATTCAGTACAGCAGAGGCTCGCGCAGTGATGCCGGAATATGCCGCAGCGATAACTGAACCGCTTTCAGGGCAAGCGAGGAATAACAGCAGCGCGCCCAGCCTTTTGCCATTAACCGGTAATCGCGCCAGATACGCTGCCACATTTCACGGGCTTCAGGGTCTGATGCGCAGATGTATTCCCGGTCCATGACGTACTCCCATAAATCCACGTTGAACGCACCGCCAAATGCAATGGCGCGGGATATGCTTTCGCCGCAATAACGTGCACAGATGCTGTAATGGTCGAAAGCAATCAGGTAAGTCTTTTCACCACAATCATCAACTTTCCGGGCGCAAATAAACTCGCGTAATTCACCACCGTTGTTATTGCGTTCCTGAATTCGGATTAATGCCTGAATTTCATTTCGGATTTTGACGTTCATTGTCAGCGCTCCTTTGCGAATTAATGTTTAACCGCATTCACCGGATGTGGTACTAAATCACATTCAGCCTCCATACCCACTTTCTTCATAGTGGTCAGCATCTCATCTTTGGCCTTTTTAATAATTTCAGGAGCCATAGTCAGGACTATATTTGCCAGTAAATCATGAGGCCCAGTATTTTCCGTTGGCGAGATATCTGCAAGACATGCTTTTGCATCCAGAACTTCTCTGCGCCCATTGCAACCTTCACTACTTTCCAGCCATGTAAACTCAAAGATAACTTTTGCCATTTTGTTTCCCCTTATTGATTCTGAATAACTGCACTGGATTTTACCTTCGCGCCTTTTACCTGCTTAAAGAAAACCGCGCTGCACCACGGACAACATGCAAAGGAGTCCCATACTTCATTTTCTGGTGAGCATTGCGTCATAATTTGCTCTTTGCATTTGGGGCAATTAAATGCAGTCAGAGCCACATTGTTATTCTGTACCCGTTTAACCCATTCAATATATTTTTCAGCTTTAGTACACATCGTTATCTCCAGATAATCTGGCAACCATTAAGACGGGCCGTCCATACAGAACGGGCCACCCCGGACTTATGCTCCATAATTCTGACCGCGTTTTTTACCAGTTCCACCGGTGGGTAAGTGATTTCAAGAATCGGACGCGCCACGCCGAGATATGATTCATTTACATGACTCCCGCGCGCCTGTAACCAGTTCTGCGCATCCGTTGCCATTTTTATATTTCGTGCCATCATAATTTCTTCTCCTTCTTAATTACGCAGCAGCGTTGAAATATCAACGTCCAGGTCTAATTCACGGAAAGCCTGACGCAGATAATCTTCGTTAACACGCTCACCTTTACCGTGAGCCGTCATGGCGGCAAGGCGAAGTGAATGATTCAGAATGCGAAGCGCACCTGGTTTCTGCGCAATCTGCTGTAATAACTCCAGTTCTTTTTCGCCGTTAATCTGCCAGGCATCCGCAATAGCTTTTACATCGGCTTTTTTGGTTTTATTAATTGCAGTGCGCTTTGCAATACGGGAAAACAGACGGGCAAATTCAACCGTTCTGTTACCCCCCGTCATATTTGAATAAACCCGGTGATTTCCCATCAGTACAAGGCCAATACGGGTTGATTCCTGTAACAGGCGGAGTTCTTCCAGAACTTCGGCACCAAGATGATCAGCTTCGTCGATGATAACCAGCCCCTGTGTACCTTCAAGGCGACGTCGCAGGGCGCGGGAGAGCGGCCCTTTACGGCGTGGTGCGTCATTCATTCCCAGCTCAAACGCCAGTTCAGTAAGACATTCCAGAACGCTGGCACAGGATGGCGTAATGGTGATCATCCAGACATTGTTATTGGTGCGGCGATATTCACGGGCCGCTTCGGTTTTGCCCACACCAGGATTGCCACATACAACAGCAATACTTTCAGTCAGGCTGGCAAAACGCATACTTGTCCAGATTTGTTTTACCGTCTGCGTTTCCACAAAGCGGGGCGGTTCAGGTAGTTCTGCAACTGCATGATATTTTTCCAGCCAGCGTTGCAGAATTTGTGAAACACGCTCGTTATCCCCGTTGTACTTATCATTGATAAAACTACTGATAGTTCCGGTAGAAAGTCCGCTCTCAAGAGCAATTTGTTTAAAGGTGGTTTCTTCATTTTCTACAAGCGTGCGCAGTCCTGCGCGAATATCGGAAATATTCATCTGAATAACCTCGTAATTAAATTTTGTTTAAACGTTAATTAAATGGCTTTTTTACGTCTGTTCTGTTCCAGAATATCCAGCGAATGATTCAGATATTCATCACGCTCAGTTTCGTATTCATCATCACGCTCCTGATTCTTCACCCGTTCCGTATTACCGGAAGGCCGGAAAATACCAACAATTCGTGATTCTGGTGCTGCTGGTTCGGCTATCTGCGGCAGCAGTTCTGCCACTTCCAGTGCATCCATTTGTTTCTGTGCCTTAATTGCTGCTTTCGTCGCAGATTTCAGTTGTTTCTGGCGGCGGCGATATTCACGGCCTGCCGCAGCATCATTAAACGCAACAGGTGCCAGACATTCCGCTTCACAGATAAACCGACCGTCAAGGGTGTAGCAATAAACCGTGCTGTGTAACTGCTGTGGATCAAATCTGACCACAACTTTTTTTACTCCGGCATTCATTAACGCCATGTTGTAATAAACGTTTTTCGCACCTTTAAGGGAGCCACCAACTTTAAGCGCGAACTCGCCTTTACGTGAAACGTTCACTGCCTCGGCAGGCAGTAACAGCATCCGTTTTTGCTCTTCGGTAGGCTTACGCACAATCGTTCTGGCGTATTCACGCTCAAAAACGTCATCAAACGAAAGTTTGCCTCCGCACATTTCTGTTTCACGGCCTGTTCTGGCATTGAACATCGCCACACCTTCGGCAAGGGTTTTCAGAAACAGCTCTGCATCAACAGCGCGGTCGCCATAGTTATCAGGTTTTGCCTGCGGATTAGGCCCCGTATATGCGCCAGCCAGTGCCGGATGCTTATCAACGTATTCCTCAAGCCCACCAACACCGAAAGCACGTTCAACAGGTTTTGCCTGGCCCCAGCCTTTACCGGCAACAACGCTTGTCCAGTGCATTTTCGCCCCCATCAGTAAAAACAGTCCTTTTGGATCGTCCTCTTTTACCTTAAAGCGGTAGCGATTGGGCGCGCCTCCCGTCAGCCATTTATTCGCAGCACCACGGGTGTTATCAATGGTGATGTGAAAATCCTCCGGGATACCGTAGCGAGTCACAACATCCATGAACGAGAGGCGAATTGAATCAATGTTCTCGCTCACATCGCAGCGCCAGCCCAGAATTTTTCGGGTTTTCACATCCTGCCAGAACCATGTTTTCGGACGGATCACATCACCGTTAAACCAGCGTACAAAGACGTTATGCAGATAACCGTCGCCGTTGATCCACTGCATGGCGTCCAGGTGTTCCACAGTTCGCTGCTGTGCCGGTATCAGATGCATCAGTGCATGTTCACCTTCACGACAGGCAACAACCATTGCCTCGTCCAGTTGCTGAATCCGGCGAAAGGCCGTGGCACGGGAGGGAATACTCCAGCCATGCTCGCGGGCTGCCAGTTCCAGACGCTCATAACATTTGCGGAAGGCGGGTTTTTCCGGTCGCAGATAATCTGCAATCAGAAACTGCCAGGCATCCTCGTCAAATTCACTTTTGTGAACATTGCGACGGGATGCTCCACGTCCATCAACAAGTGCAGCCGCCCAGTCAGGCTTCGCAAACTTCTGTACCTGGTAATACTTGTCCCGCAAAGTGGATGCGCTGACCTGGTAATGCCCTGCAACGGTCGCAAAAGCCGTTTTCGTTGAAATCCCCTGGTTCAGCATTTCGTCTGCAGCCTGAACCGCAGGCAACCATTTTTCAGCAAGTCTGCGCTGGGAATCGCTGGCGTTATCCCATTTGCTCCACAGTGCCTCACGATCATAATCATGGGCTTCCAGCGTGGGGCGGGCGATTTCAAAATACCCCTGACTTGTTTCAATTCTCCCTTGTTGCAACAGAATTTCAGCACGTAATGCGACAGGGAATGATTTGATATTGAATTCAAATGATACACCTTTAGTCCCTGCAACCTGCCTGAACTCCCAGCCTTCTCTTTGTGCCTTACGTGTAATGTTAGTGGCTTGCTTTGGTAAACCTGCCAAACCGAGCAACTCTTTTGCTGTATACCATTCTTTCATAGCGCACCTAGTATCGAGACGGCCAAATATCTTGCGGTGTCATTCCCAGTGCATCTGCAATGATTTTCTCCGCTTTCGGATATCTCTTATCCAAAGCATTTTTTAATGTTGAAGACGAAAGATGATTAGATCTTCCCAATTCAGCTAGTGACATATTGCGTTTTCGTAGCTCTGCAACGATGTCAGCTCTGTGCCAATCTTGGCGGTTAGTTCTTTTATTCATATGCATTTCATGTAATCCTTTCAGATTCCCCCGTGAGCTACGCTATAAAGTAGCTCACGGCATATCGTGCAATGTAGTGTGGAATCATTTTTAAATCAATAGTGATTTGAAAGGATTTATCATGATTTCATATAACGGCATGATTTTTATATGAATTTATTTTGTCTCTATTGAAATCACTAGGATTTTAAATGATGTCTTTTGAAATCAAAGAATGGTTTAATGCGAAAGAGCTGGAAGGGATGCCTGGTGTACCAAAGTTGGCGACTAACATTACCAGGAAAGCTGTGGCGGAAGATTGGGTAAAACGTCAGCGTCACGGTGGGAAAGGTGTCGCTTATGAGTATCACATCAACAGTCTGCCAGAAGAAACACGCAGGGCCATTAAAGGAGCCTCACTTTCTGATAAACCAGTGCATACATCAATCGTCCATACAGTTGATGAGAGGCTAATTTATGCAATGAGTTTCTTAACACCAGATGAGCAGGCCGCAGCAGTGGAGATCATTCGTATAGCAGGGATTAAAGGACTTATGCCTACAATTGTCAGTAAAGATAAGGCATTAGAGGCATTAGGGATTACTGTGGAGCAACAGAAAACCCTGCAAACTCTTCAGGCATTACCACCGGAAAAAGTGAGAGAGATTTTGTCTCAGTATGAAGGCAAAGAACATAATTTCCCTGTAAGAGAAAACGATGTAAAGAAAGCTGTATAACAACCAGGTAATAGCTAAGACATAAACTTCACTCCAGGTAATTACATATGTAAGATACCCAAACAGTGATGATTGTTTTTGACACACATCACTTGCTGAAAGCCTGGTTGTTACCGTTTTTGAAGCATTTTTGAAGCTGTACTTGAAATGATGCGTGAAGTAATTGCTTTTCGTGTCTTTAATGAATCAAAAGCTGTTTCCAACAATCTTTCGCGTTTCAAGATGTAACGGCTAAAATCTGTCCTACAGGCTTGCAAGCCCCACTAAATCTAATCCCGCCAAATACCGAATAATCCAATGTCCTCCCGGTTTTTTTCGTACTTCAAGTGAATCAATACAGCCAGTCTGCTGTGGATGCTTTCAGAGTTGTATGAACAATTGCCTGAAGCGGGCGATCTGGAGAAACCAAAACTGGTGTTTTTCTTCGACGAAGCACATCTGCTGTTTAACGATGCGCCACAGGTACTGCTGGATAAGATTGAGCAGGTGATAAGGCTTATTCGCTCAAAAGGCGTGGGCGTCTGGTTCGTTTCGCAAAACCCGTCAGATATTCCGGATAATGTGCTCGGGCAGCTAGGTAATCGCGTTCAACACGCTTTGCGGGCTTTTACGCCCAAAGATCAGAAAGCAGTAAAAGCTGCGGCGCAAACCATGCGGGCCAATCCGGCGTTTGATACCGAAAAGGCAATCCAGGAACTGGGGACCGGTGAGGCGTTAATCTCGTTTCTCGATGCGAAAGGAAGTCCTTCAGTGGTGGAACGGGCGATGGTTATCGCGCCTTGTTCGCGAATGGGGCCGGTGACGGAAGATGAGCGTAACGGCTTGATTAATCACTCCCCGGTGTATGGCAAGTACGAGGATGACGTGGACCGTGAATCCGCCTATGAGATGTTGCAAAAAGGCTTTCAGGCCAGTACCGAGCAGCAAAATAATCCTCCCGCGAAAGGGAAAGAGGTGGCGGTGGATGACGGTATTCTCGGTGGATTGAAGGATATTTTGTTTGGCACTACTGGACCACGCGGCGGGAAGAAAGATGGTGTGGTGCAGACAATGGCAAAAAGCGCCGCCCGCCAGGTGACGAATCAGATTGTGCGCGGGATGTTGGGGAGTTTGCTGGGGGGGAGAAGAAGGTAAGCCAGGTGCGATTTGTCTTTGC
>SKEK01000175.1_pt1 | contig 40673 bp, 44 predicted proteins | sample 4826761 | NCBI WGS metagenome assembly SKEK01 (sample SAMN11008811, study PRJNA524170) | human gut metagenome | biome: Human fecal sample; material: Feces; isolation source: fecal sample from pouch patient p32 | host: Homo sapiens | place: Israel: Tel-Aviv | collected 2015-10-13 | reverse complement strand
GTACTTCAGGTGTGGCTGTCGGTGGTCGCACGGGTCTGACGGCTGTCGTAGTCGGCGTTATGTTCCTGTTAGTTATGTTCTTCTCACCGCTGGTGGCGATGGTTCCTCCTTACGCAACCGCCGGAGCGTTAATCTTTGTTGGCGTGCTGATGACTTCAAGCCTGGCGCGCGTTAACTGGGATGATTTTACCGAATCGGTGCCTGCGTTTATTACCACGGTGATGATGCCCTTTACTTTCTCGATCACCGAAGGGATTGCACTAGGCTTTATGTCGTACTGCATCATGAAAGTGTGCACCGGGCGCTGGCGCGATCTGAACCTGTGTGTGGTGGTGGTCGCAACTCTGTTTGCACTGAAGATTATTCTGGTGGATTAGTAACTGGCGAGGGTTTCCAGATATCATGAGTTCTGATTACGCAGGAGAACTCATGATCTGGATAATGCTCGCCACGCTGGCGGTAGTGTTTGTGGTTGGTTTTCGGGTGCTGACATCCGGGGCCAGAAAAGCGATTCGCCGTCTCAGCGATCGGCTGAACATCGATGTCGTACCCGTGGAGTCGATGGTCGATCAAATGGGAAAGTCAGCCGGTGACGAATTTTTACGTTATTTGCATCGTCCGGATGAGTCGCACCTGCAAAACGCCGCGCAGGTGTTGCTCATCTGGCAAATTGTCATTGTCGATGGTAGCGAACAGAACCTGCTGCAATGGCATCGGATTTTACAAAAAGCCCGTCTTGCCGCGCCGATTACCGATGCTCAGGTCAGGCTGGCGCTGGGGTTTCTGCGCGAAACCGAACCTGAAATGCAGGATATCAATGCTTTTCAGATGCGCTATAACGCGTTCTTTCAGCCTGCCGAGGGCGTTCACTGGCTGCATTAAAACCGCTTCGTCTTATCAGCCTACAGACCGCGCCTGACCTGGTGGGTGGATAAGACGTTCACACCGCATCCGGTAATCTTTGCCCTGTTCCGTTTCGATCTTAACTCCAGCTCAAGCAACACCGTAAAAGTTGCAAAAACGTTAAATACGTCACACATTTCAATGTTAAAGTGGTCGGCTTTCCCTCTGAAACATGCCACGGGTAACACCATGAGTGAATTTATTGCTGAAAACCGCGGCGCGAATGCCATCACCCGACCGAACTGGTCAGCCGTTTTCTCGGTGGCGTTTTGCGTCGCCTGTCTGATTATCGTTGAGTTTTTGCCTGTCAGTTTGTTGATGCCAATGGCCCAGGATTTAGGCATTTCGGAAGGGGTTGCCGGCCAATCGGTGACCGTGACCGCCTTTGTGGCGATGTTTGCCAGTTTGTTTATTACCCAGACCATTCAGGCCACTGACCGCCGCTACGTTGTCATTCTGTTCGCCGTTTTGCTGACGCTTTCCTGTTTGCTGGTTTCCTTTGCCAACTCATTCAGTCTGCTGTTAATCGGTCGCGCCTGTCTGGGGCTGGCGCTGGGCGGGTTCTGGGCGATGTCGGCGTCGCTGACCATGCGTCTGGTACCGCCGCGTACGGTGCCGAAGGCGCTGTCGGTGATCTTCGGCGCGGTTTCTATTGCGCTGGTGATTGCTGCGCCGTTGGGCAGTTTTTTAGGCGAGCTTATCGGTTGGCGCAATGTCTTTAATGCGGCGGCGGCGATGGGCGTGCTGTGTATTTTCTGGATTATCAAATCACTGCCTTCGCTGCCAGGTGAACCTTCGCATCAGAAACAAAATACTTTCCGCTTATTACAACGTCCGGGAGTGATGGCCGGGATGATCGCCATCTTTATGTCCTTTGCCGGACAGTTTGCTTTTTTCACTTATATTCGCCCAGTGTATATGAATCTGGCGGGATTCGGTGTTGATGGCTTAACCCTGGTGCTGCTGAGTTTTGGTATCGCCAGCTTTGTCGGGACATCGCTTTCGTCGTTTATTCTCAAACGTTCGGTGAAACTGGCCTTAGCGGGCGCACCGTTTGTGCTCGCCCTGAGCGCGCTGGTACTGACGCTGTGGGGAAGCGATAAAATTGTTGCTACTGGTGTGGCGATTATCTGGGGGCTGACCTTTGCTTTAATTCCCGTTGGTTGGTCAACGTGGATCACTCGCTCATTGGCCGATCAGGCAGAAAAGGCTGGATCTATTCAGGTGGCCGTTATTCAGCTTGCTAACACCTGCGGTGCGGCAATCGGCGGTTATGTGTTGGATAACATTGGTCTGACTTCGCCGCTGATGTTGTCCGGCACATTGATGTTGCTGACTGCATTGTTGGTGACTGCAAAGGTGAAAATGAAGAAATCCTGATATCAGGTAAAGAAGCGTTGGTCAGTGGTTGTTGCCGTTCTTACATATCCGGGCATTCTACCTTACCCAACGCTTCCCAATAATTGCTCTGATTATTACGTTCCATCGCCACGATGGCCTCGCGTATATGTTGTTTATTGTTTTCATCTGACAACATTAACTTTTCCCACGCTTCATCTGATAATGACGCCTGTGGCGTGCAAATTTTACGTAAATCTTGCAATACCGTGGTTTTCTCTTTTGCCGACTGTAGAGAACTGAATGGCGACTCGGCCTGAGAAATGGCTGGAAAAATCAGGAATACGGTAATCATGAGTAGCATCGTTGGCTTCATAGCGGCAACCTTCTGCAAATGTGCATCGAATGAAGCATAAGTGTAGTTTGCTTTTGCCGCTCTCATCATGCTGTACGAAAGGTGTTTGCGTGGTCAGTAAGAAGTGCCAGACTTTATATTCCACTTTTATTCCTTTTTATTCTTATCGATAGCGTTTCGTTTTTTATACTGCAGCGACCTTACCGCTATAGTCAGGTAATCATTAATAAAAGGATAAAAAAATGAAACTGACAACACATCATCTACGGGCGGGGGCCGCATTATTACTGGCAGGAGTTCTGCTGGCAGGTTGCGACCAGAGCAGCAGCGATGAAAAGCATATTAAAGTTGGCGTTATTAATGGCGCAGAACAAGATGTCGCGGAAGTCGCTAAAAAGGTAGCAAAAGAGAAATATGGTCTCGATGTTGAACTGGTAGGATTTAGCGGTTCGTTGCTACCGAACGATGCGACAAATCATGGCGAGCTTGATGCGAACGTCTTCCAGCATCGACCCTTTCTTGAACAAGATAATCAGGCGCATGGTTATAAACTGGTAGCGGTGGGAAATACGTTTGTCTTCCCCATGGCGGGCTATTCCAAAAAAATCAAAACAGTGGCGCAAATAAAAGAAGGTGCGACAGTGGCGATCCCCAACGACCCGACTAACCTTGGTCGCGCGCTTTTACTGCTGCAAAAAGAGAAGCTAATTACTCTGAAAGAGGGAAAAGGGTTATTACCTACCGCGTTGGATATAACCGATAATCCACGCCATTTGCAGATAATGGAGCTGGAAGGGGCACAGTTGCCACGTGTACTGGACGACCCGAAAGTGGATGTAGCGATTATCAGCACCACTTACATCCAGCAAACAGGACTTTCTCCGGTTAACGACAGCGTATTTATTGAAGATAAAAATTCGCCGTATGTGAATATTCTGGTGGCACGGGAAGATAATAAGAATGCAGAAAACGTGAAGGAATTTCTGCAATCTTATCAATCACCCGAAGTCGCTAAAGCGGCAGAAACCATCTTTAACGGTGGCGCGGTGCCTGGCTGGTAATTCTCACTCATGCCGCGCCGGACGATTTATTTTTCTGGCGCGGCGGCGGGAATCCATTGAAATCAAAATCACCGATGACAGAATCAGCAGCGTTCCCAGCCAGTCCGGCAATGTGAAGGTGATCCCCAGCAACAACAAAGAGAGCAGCGCGCTACTTAATGGTTCTGCACAGCTTAAAATGCTGGCTTTTGGACCACCAATTAATTGTGCTCCTTTCAGGTACAGACTAAATGTCAGGGACGTACCAATGACCACCAAATAAAAAAACGCCAGAATCAAACTGCCGTTAACGACAAAGTTTGTCCCTTGTCTGGCATAAAAGGGCAGCAGGATCAGACCGCCAATCAGCATACTCCAGCCGACGACCGGTAACGTGCCATAGCGGGCAATCAGCGTTGAGGGATAGGTGGTATAGAATGCAGCAGCAAATGCCGAGGCAATCCCCCAGAATAACGCGGCAGGAGAGATCGATAATGACGTCGGATTACCGTGTGTCACCAATAAAAAAGTCCCGATCAGCGATGTCAAAATAGCGCAGAAAACCAGAATGCCCGGGCGGGATTTACGCACCAGTGAGAACCAGGCGACGATAATAGTCGGTGAGAGGAATTGCAGCACCGTTGCCGTGGCTGCGTTCGATTTTTCGATGGTTAGCAAAAAAGTGAGCTGTACGGTTAGCGCGCCAACCACGGAAAAAATCAGTAGGCTAATGGCATCTTTGTGATTGTTAATAATAGAAAAGATTTTATCACCATGAACAAATGATAGCGTCAGCAGAATCAAACCGGCGAATATCAAACGCGTCATAGTCAAAAACTGCGACGACATCTGGCTTTGCTCCATGATGTATTGCGCGCAGACCCCTGAACTTCCCCACAACACGGCGGCAATCAGAACGTTCAGCATCCCCTTTCTGGTGGAACCCATTTTTCCCTCTGCATACTGTTTTGTCTTTTCATCAATATACGTTAAGGATACCACTACCGATGACGGTGAGGGAGTAGAGTAATCAATCAGTTTTAGTGAATGGAGGAAATAATGACATATAACAATTATTCATATGGTATTTAAAAAAACTCACTATGAAATTTAATTATTTAATGTTCAATAACTCTATGGCTTTAGTATATTCATCAGGAATACCAATTGTAAAACAAGGTGCGGTATCGGTAGGTATATTTTCTTTGTTGTCATCATTCAGAACAGAAATAGAAAACTGTCGTTCAGGTGTTGATGTCGTGGTTATTAAAATGGTTGGATTAGGAAGATAAATATATGTTGTCTCATTTTTTAGTTTTATTTCTTTGATGTTTTCTTTGTTAATTTTATCAATCGTTTCAATAGAGAAAAAAGAATCATGCCCCATTCGCAGTTCAATTTTATTATCGTTTTCGAATAAATAAATGGCATTATTGTTTTGAAACAGATTGAATATATTGGTAGCGCAAGTTTGAGTTGCTAGCCAGGATGCCGCTGGATGACTCAAATTAATATGCGTGCTAAAGACTTTGACGCGACTACTTCTGTTTTTCTCTTTACTTTCAATTAAATGCCTAGCGCTTTTGGCTGCTTTACAAGTTCCATGCCCCACACGGCAAAAATAATCTCCTGAAAGGATACTTACAATCAGTATTACACCAATGACGACAGAAAAAATAGTTCCGATGAGTTTGATGATGACAATCCTTGTGCAGTGTTATTTTCACCATGGATTATAATGTTATAGTGAAATTATTGCGCATGTAATTTTTCTTTGATTGTTTTAACATCACATTTATGCACTTCTTCATCTTTGTAGCAGGTAAAAGCCATATATGGATGGCTGGTGTCCGGTGCAGATAAAATGCAACTTATTCTTGATAGCTTGAAAAAAAGAGAGGTTTTTTTGAGTGACGGTTGATAGTCGGTGGCAAGGAAGACGTTTTCGTACACTCGGCAAGAAAAACGAATCACTCTGTCATACTACCAGATACATCAGCAGGGTCAGGTTGCTCAGAAATAAGCAGGATGGGGATCACTGAAGAGGCATTTTGGCGATCACAGGAGTCGCATTAGATGGTTAACCTATTGATTAAATGTTGATATTTTGTATTGGATAAATGACTAACCCCCATAAGCACCCCCAAATGGTTTTGCTTGGGGGGGGAATGTGGGCTAAATAGCGATTGTAATCAATTCGTGGCGCTAGATTGTGAAGGTAACATTCTAGGATAATGTCTAGCAATGATGTCATTGAGCTTATCGGCCAGTTCTGGTCGCCTGAAGGTGATATGAGCCGTCCCTTTCTGAAAGTATTTGATCGCAAACATCTCATCCTCGTAACGGTTACTGTGCCTGTTCTCATGGATATGATCGCTGAGACGACGGGTAACGTCAGCGCGGTTGTCGGGAACAGGCTTGCCATCCAGAAGCATCAGCATCCGCTCAAGGTCAGCTAATCGATCGCGCTGCTGGCCCCAGTTAAGCCCAAATCCCCATCGGTCACATTTGACCAGTCCCGTCACAATAATTTTCGCACCAAACTTGCAGGGCGAGTTCGTTTTAAAGTCCCAGCTCAGACCTTTGAACACGTTAATTACGCCACGCTCAAAAACCTCACCTTTGCTCTGATGCAGTTGCTCAAACGTGTTCAATATGTTGGCTCCAGAGATCGCCGGGATGTCGTCTTTCTCCAGACTGTTGTACCACTCATCACGGGCCTGCTCGTCCATGAGCGCAAGCATCCCTGACTTTTTCATTAAATCGCGCCATATACCACGATCGAGATTACGGGTAATGGCTTTCATCGCTGTTTCTGGTTTTTCCATCAGCCAGCAACCACAGCGGAATTCCTGCTTCATGGCCCAGTCCAGCGCCGTTTTACCGCCGATACTGCGGGTCAGCGTCGAGATATCGTCCAGTTGCTGAATGAGGGATTCAATCTGCGTAAGCGCGGCGTTACGTCCGCTGACGATGCGTTCAATGCTGGTGGAGCAAATCACATCTGTATGGTCGGTCAAAACTTCAGGTTCGGTGAGGGTAAAGTCTGACATCATTTTTCCTTTTATATAAAGCAAAGCGCCAACTGGTGAGGGCTGGCGCTTGTATGTGTGTGATGAGTTCGGACAGATGGCTAATTTATACTGGCCTGTTGCAGACGCTGAAGATGACGGAGATCGCGAACGTCTTTAAGCGCCTGCTCAATCCAGGGCAGCAGTGTTGCTGAATCGGTGTTATCTTCGTCGTTGTCGAAAATTATCTCGCTGTCGCAATCGATGTTGTCCTGCAGCCAGCCAATCAGAATGTTGAGAGCCGCTTCGGTGGTTAATTCCGGCATGTGAAAACCTTATGGAGATTGAGGTTGAGCTACCAGTCAAACGTAGCGAAGCCCGGCAGCACTTCGCCAAAGGCATCCAGATGAATGATGCCAGCAGAGTAGCGACGGATAAGCGTCACCACTAACTGGCGGCAGGCTTTTGACAGACCGAGGCGTTTGAGGCGTAAGACCGGAAACGACCACGCCCCCAGGTGGAACAGATAACCCGAGCCGGTATAACTAATCCATTCAGACTCACCAAAGTCTTCATGCTGGTGTGAAAGGGTAAACAGCAGTGAATTGTCCTCTTCCGTGATATGTGCGGTGCTGCACTGAATGCCGTTAACGCAGGCGACGGGCGGAAGAGGATCTTCGACAACCAGTTTTCCGGGCTCGTCAGCAACGCGAAGGGAATAACCGTTGTCACAGACCACATCGATCAGCGCAGCCAGTTCAATGCCGTCAATATCCACAGCGATCCGGCCCGCATTCAGGGCCAGAACGTTGATGGTGCCGGCTTCTACGGTGAGGGACAGCTTCATGGCTGCACCTCACGGTATTTGCCGGTGGTGATGTCGGTCACCACTTTGTAGCTATTGCGGGTCATTAACCCTGTCGCTTTCCGGGCGCGGAGAATATCGATACTTCTAAGAAGCGGCGACTGTGTTTCTGCACTGAAGCCCTGACGATCTGTGCGAACCAAATCGTATTTTTCCACAATAAAATTCACGGCGTCGCACAGTGATATACCAGCGTCGATATGCTCCTGAATCACGCCATCATTGCCAAACGGCGTATCGCTGAGCGTAAGGCCGTAGTGACGATCCAGCAGGTGGCTCAGAAGGCGCTGCCATATCGCCACGGGTGACGGGCGTGGTGAAACCTCCCGTGTCGGGGGAACAGGTTGTGTTTGCATAATGGAAACCTTTATTGGTGAGTTAAATGAAGGAAAATGCCGGGAGGTTTATTCGGTTATTGCAGGTGTCGGGTAAATCGCGATATAGAGATAACCACAACTGCCGAGGGTATCCGCCTCGCAGGTCAGTCCTTTTGCGTGGAGCGTGACGCGATGCTGATAGCGGGGAGTGAGTTCACCGCTGGTGAGCATGAGTTCCAGTTGTTTCAACAGCAGTGGAAACGCCTGATCGAGATGGCACAAATCAGCGTCGCTGAACTGCCCGGTGATACTGGTGCGGTCGGCGAGATAGTGCAGGCAATTGGCCTCCTGGACCAGACGGGCACCAAAGCACGGGGAGATGCTGCGTCTGAGCCCCCACCATGGTTCGCTGACATCATTCGTTGTTATCGTGGTTTTCTTCGACAAAATGTAGCTCTCCTTAATCGTGAATTAATTCAGGCTTACGCTGCGTAATACGACATACGGGCCGTTGCGGTCCTGGCGGCGCTCTGCGAATACGGCCAGTACACCGCTGATATCCTGCACTTCCCGTCCTGCGTAGTGGCAGACGCTGCCGGACCATTTGTATTTACCCGTGCAGAAGCGAAACAACCGTGCCTGCGGATGCTGGCGGTAAATCGTCATTGCCTGACGTTTGCTGATGATTTTCATCGGTATTCTCTCCTTAAAGCCAGCCTCTCTCGGAAAACGAGACGATTTCCAGGCCACCGATAACCAGGTGATCCAGCAGGCGAATATCTACCAGATCCAGCGCTTGCTGAATACGCGTGGTGACCTGACGATCAGCATTGCTGGGCTCAGCGTGCCCTGACGGATGGCAGTGAGCGACAATAATCGCCGCCGCGTTATGCTTCAGACCGGCCTTAACCACTTCGCGGGGATGGACCTGCGTATGGCTGATGGTGCCGGTAAAGAGGGTTTCGTGCGCAATCAGCCGGTGCTGGTTATCAAGGAAGAGCGCGGTAAACTCTTCTCGTTCTAGTGTGGCAAGCTGCAGGCGCAGCCAGTCCCGGACGGCGTGGCTGGACGTGAATGACACCCCGGGTTCACGTAACTGACGTTCCAGCAGGGTGAGCGCCTCCCGGATGGTATGCTGTGCGGATGCCGGCAATTCGGCGGCAAACAGCGGTAATTGTGTTTCCATAGCGAGGCTCTCAGTTGATGATGTGCATGATAGCGCTGGATTCCGCGTGGTTAAGCGCGTAGTCCCGCAGACGGTAATAGTGTTCCGTCATGGCGTCGCATTCGGTACGCATGGCGTGGTGGCTGTAAGTAATCAGACAGACGGCTATGCCCGCAGCCTCTGTGCTCACCTCCGCGCCGTTACCATTCATCGGGTTGAACAGCGTCCATTTTTCATCGTCATTACCGTAGGGTTCCGGAGCCATGAACGCGCCATCGTTGCTCAGCGTGTAAAACTGCCAGATGCCTCCGTTGTAGTCCGCGCAGTAGCGGTCCATCCACGCGAAGATGGTGGGTTCAAGGATTATCCATTGCGGTATGTTGCCAAAGTGCTGTGGCCAGAAGTCAGCGCGCTGTTCGTCCGGGACCGGCATGGCGGTCAGTGAAGGCGCAGAACCAGCATCGGTTGATTGTGGCTGTAACTGGAGGGTATCGTTAAGGTTGATAATGTCGGTCATGTCAGTTGTTCCTTTTGTAAAGGTCATAAGTGCATTCCCGCTGAACGGGAGCGCGTAAGTTGTTTGATTTTTGGTGTAACAGACGAGTTGTGTTACCGGCAGGTAATATCAGCAGGCGTCAGATGCAGGTGTAACTGTGGGCAGGATTGTGCATAGCCATCGACATCGTACTGTGAGGGCCAGATACCATCTGAATCAGTCTGCTGACACAGGCTAAGTTCGCCAGGTCGGTAACAGAGATGTCTGCACCAGGAGCAGAGGTCATCGTCGGATATGGAGCGGCTGCCGGGCTGGTTTTGCAGGGAAACAGGCCAGATTGCTGTCTGGTACGCATTCGCAGGAACGTGCTGCATCAGCTCAGAACCTGCAGCAGTTCTTCTGCCATCACCCACAGTGCGCGGTTCAGCTTGATGTCGCCGTCGATGCCATTGACTGCTCTCGTCCGGCTACTTTTCCCCTGCGCTGAGCGGCCTGGCAGACCACCCTTACTCAGGTTCTCCTGCAGCCGGTTAAACACCGTCCACAGGTCGTTTTTCTCATCCTGCCAGCGGCGGGGAGAGAGCGCCTGAGCTTCGGTTACCGGTTGATGCTCCTCGCCAAAGCGGTATGTCAGCGCAGCCTTCGCCAGTGCCTGCTGTGCCGGGGGAGGCAGCATCAACGACTGCATTGCCTCACGCTTCTCTTCCACCCGGTCAAATACCCCGAGCACTTCGTAAGCCCCTTCAATGACTTTTCCCACCACATCGCCCTTATGGGGTACCCGCACTTCACCAAAAGATGTTCCGCAGACCAGACCATTACAGCAGACACTACGGAACAGTCCCGGCAGCATCTGGTAGCTGCTGGAGCCGTCATGAGAGTTGAGTAGAATGATTTCCGGGACCTGCTGACCGGCGATTTGACCGGCCTGGCGCAGACGTAACAGATGTTTCGTGTGCTCCCGTCGGTCAGGGTCACGCACCCGGGTCTGGCAGGCAAAGAAGGGCTGAAAACCTTCCCGTTGCAGATTTTCCAGCAGGGTGATGGTGGGGATATAGGCATACCGTTCACTGCGTGAGGCGTGTTTATCCTCACCAAATACGCTGGGTGTGTGCTGCATCAGTTCTTCGTGTGTTAACGGACGGTCGCGGCGGATCAGGTTCACCCGACCAAAACGACTGGCTAATCGCATGGTGTATTCCTTATTTGAAAACAGAAATGAAGTAACCCCGGCTCCGTCAGAAGCGGGGGTGGGTATGGGATTTAACGAGAATGAAAAAGTAGTCAGGACGGTATAAATGGAAAAGAGCAGTGCGTCTCTAAAACGCACTGCTTTTCAGAAAAAATATGTCTGCTAAAAATACTATTTTTCAGCATCAGAGGTTGTTGTTGCTACATCTGGTTTACCGTGAATTATCTGATGCTTTGCCAGGGCTTCCGGCATTGTGTTGATGCAATAGTTAATGTAGAAAACATGGAACAGAATTGTCCATGCAGGATTCATTCTTAATTCAAAACGAAACTGCGTCAGCGCGTACTGCTGTAATGCCGCTCTGGCCCTGAACGCCCAGACAATGGTCAGCACAATCCAGGCCAGTGAAATCAGAAAAGCGATCCCGGCAATAGCCTCTGCTGTACTGTCATAAGCGTATCCGTACTGATTAACCTGTACCGGAAACATCAGGTTCAGTATGACAGATACCCCGGAACAGACTGCCATCCAGATGATGAATGTGCCCGAGGAGAAGCGTTGCCCGACCTCTTCCATCATCATGTCCTGATTCTTATACAGCCACATCAGGGGGTATATTCCATAAGTGGCAGTTGCCAGTAATACCAGATGCCATGTTGGGGTGTTCAGCTTTTCTTTTAAAGATGAAATAGTTGAATCGCTCATTAAAAAATACCTTATAATTGATGGTTGATGTCAGAATATTTCGTAATAAAACAAAAATTGTCTTATCTTCTTCTGAATGGTGAGACGAGAAATAAATTAATCTCTCACTGTATAGCCAATAATAAAGTCAGCCATCTCTTCACTGTCTTCATGGCTATTTTTTGGTAGTTGTTCAACGGAGAACAGATTATTGAATGCTCCTTTACAGGCAAGTGTGGCAATCTTCGTACCATTGTTGAATACGATGATGCCATCGAAGGCAGGGGTTTCACCGTCATAGCGTTGTACAACAACATAGTCATATTTCCCTTTATTAAAACGCAGATACTTCAGCTCACCTTTACCGCGATTGAGTTCACGGTAGTAGTGAAAGGCTTTGACACCAGACATCCCTTCTTTTAACTCCAGCTCCTGGGTACCATCTTTTTTAAAGAGGTTATAGGTGTATGGAAAGCCGTCCTGAGCAAGCACCGACAGAGCTTTACCATTCGTGAGCTTACAGTCTGCGACTACCGTTGCTGGTGCGTCCGTGTGTGATACTGAGGGCTGCGGGTTTTCCGGTACGGATGGCGTTGGGGCCGGGGTGTCAGAACTCTCCGTTTCCGGAGTGCTTTTTTCCCCGGCATTATGCCCGTATGCAGAGACGGGCATGTCATTACCATTTCCCTGATACTGATGGCGAGTCTGAGACTGGATGCGTTCAGTTGCGGCGCGATCCTGCTCCGTCACAGCCAGGGGGGGACGGGATTTTTTCCTCCATTCACCGTCAATCTTTTCATATCCCGCCTGAGCCATCATCTGCGCCTGAGGGTCTGCAGCAGGCTCCGGAGCGGGTTCATTTTTTCTCCCGCCACTCAGCAAATCACCCAGAGTCAGGGATGAATTATCAGAAGACGGGGAAGGCGCACTGGCCGTCTGGCGTGGCAGGAACCGCTGGCAGATTTTGGTGAAATTACCTTTGTGAAAGCGGGAGGATTCACCTTCAATCGTCACCTTCGCCCCCATAAACCCGGCAAATTCTCTCATCGCCTGAGCGGACAGCGTCGATGCTGAGTTTTCACTGGTACCGAGCATGGTCACCCTGCGATTACCCGTCGCGTCACTGCACAGCAGTGTGGCCTTATAAGGGGTCCCGTTAATTTCAATATCAGTAAAACGGGAGCCCAGGATATCCAGGTTATCCGGGCAGCCTTTCTCCATTTTCAGAAATCCCACGCTGCCTTCAGACACAATCGCGATTTCGTTTTCTCCGCTGCTGAGGGCCTGACACTTTCCACTTTCAATTTCCCAGTTATCGGAAAAGTAATCGCACCCGGTAAGCGTGGTTATTGCCGCAACGATGATCAGAGAATGTCGGAATATCTGTGGTCTTAACTTTCTGGTGGTTAACATATTTTCTCCATATTCGTCCGTGTGATTGCCGCCATAATCTGCTGGCAGTCACGGTCGAAAGCTATTTATAAGGTTATTGATGAAGGGGAAATGCGGCAGCGCAGAAATGAAGTTCTCTTCAGCCGTCAGGCTGCTGATATCTTCTCTCCGCTCAAACCGCGCTGATGTCAGGGTGACCGTGCTGATCTTTGCCAGAAGAAACACCCGGATCTCCCCTTTTTGTGAAGCCACCAGGTACCAGTCGCATCCGTAATAGATGAGACGATAGGGCTCCAGGGGCGAATGCCGTCGTCCGTCCGATAGCAGGGTAATGCAAAGCTGTTGCCTGATAGCCTGGATCAGCCGTGAAAAACAGTCCGGCAGCGCGGTAGTTGTAGTTAAAGGTGAAAACCAGATAAGGCAGGGAAAAGGATCCTGATCCCCTGTCAGACAGGACATTAGCCGGGGGTTCTGATCCGGAAGTATCTGGGCAATACCCGTATTGCGTATAAAGGAAAGCATTTCCGGTGTGAATGCCTGGCTGACACCGGCTTTTAGCCTGTAGCGGCCCTCATCATTTTCTAAATCAAGATGGATCAGCCGCTGGTGGAAATCACGCTGCAGGGTACGTTCGGTAACACCAAACTCGTCAGACAGTGCTTTCAGTGACAGAGACTCCCCCGCCATCAGGCGACTGATGATCAGTGATAAGCGAACAGCCAGCCGATCGTGTCGTGAGCTGTTGTCAGGCATAAGCGGGATCTCCTGGACAGTAAATGCCAGTTATTTCATGGGGTTATTATGCAATATGAGGTTGCCAGGTTATGTCGCTGAAGAGCCAGGGGATGCAAAAAACACTAAAAAAATCACCTGAGTTAACAGGCTGATATTCAATGATAAATTTGCATGCAGGGGCATTATGATAAGTGGTGGCGACACAACCTGTCGCTGGAGGAATGAAATCAGAAAAATTTATCCCAGAGCGAGACAAGCAACCCGATGATTTTTTGTCTGGCCCTGCGAAGAAGTGCAATAAGCCAGGAGGGCAGGGAAAAAGTATCGATAATCCGATCGAAGCTGTCTCCCATCGTTTCACCAAAATCCTCCCGGGCATGGCGTTTATCCTGCCCTGAACAATTCTCCTGACGAAAATGACTGAATACGGCACTGGTGGCATGGGCAGGCAGCGCATGGATCATCAGAGAGACAAAGGCTGGCAGGTTCCATCCCGCAGGAGCAGCAACGGGCAGAACGGGAAAGGAGGAAGGAAATAATCCGGCAACCCTAGTGCTGACGGTCGCCAGCGAACACAACTGTTGTCGGGAAGGCGCTAAATCCTGAGTATTCCACTCACTGGTCGGAGAAACGCGATCGGCCTGGCTCAGCACAAACAGAAACCGTGAGGGATCAGCCCCTTCACCCAGCAAAAAACGGTGCATGGCGATATCAGCGGCATAAGCCCGTTCATCTGCCCTCAGCACCCAGATAATCAGATCGAGTTCAGGCAGCAGGCTTTGATATAACGCGCTGTATTCGCGATCATACTCCGGCGTTTCCCCGATCCCGGGCAAATCTACAAGGGTCATTTGCCTGTCGCCAATCTCCAGAGTAAGACGCTGCGCCTCGCGGGTACACCCTGTCAGGGGATGCGTGGCGCAAACCGATGATCGGAACAGGGCATTACACAGGCTGCTTTTACCCGTGCCGCTCTTGCCCATGATGCCAATAACGGGCCGGTAATGAATGGTCTGATGGAGATGCTCAAGCAGTTGCTGAAGGATATTTTCAGGCAGGAAAGTAAGATGCGTGCGCAGTTTTTGCAGCGCGGGATGTAGTGTGGACATAGTCGCTCCGTATGATAAAGGCATCCTGGCGTTGACAGCCAGGATAATCATGGAGGTAATATAGCCGCGAGATTTCCTGGAAAATCAGCTTTATGCCGTGGATATTGGCATCGGTGACAACCATAACGAGGGCAGCCCGTCTGCATCATCAGGCTGCTCTTTCCCCCTCCCCATTTTCTCCCGGCGTCCACCACTGATCTGCCACTTGTTGCCTGCCATGCTTCACCCTCAGAAACTACCGTCATTGATTATCTGATAATTCCTTTTGGGATAACAATCGCACTTCACTTAACCAGTACCACCCTGGGAGTAATTGATGAGCGCTGTACGCCCAGATTCCACGCATAACAGCGGATTTCATTACCGTTTTCTTCAGTTATTACCTCTCGTGCGAAGAAACGGTTATACAACGCGATGAGGGCTGTCTGATCATCCGGTTGAATGCCAAAAAAGAGAAAAAGGTATTTGCGCAGAAGCCCCTGAAGAATTCCCTCAAACGCCTCCCGGTCAAGGCAGCGAAAACGATGCCGTAAATGACTATCGTCAGCATAAAACCAGTCACAGAATCGCTGTAAACGCGCCAGAAACCGATCACGGTCACCGGTTAGAAGAGCGTAAAAGATCATCATCGCCATTAACTCCAGCACTAAGGGCAAAATACCAGCGTAGAATCCATGGAGTAATTTCAGCACACGTAAAAGCGATTGTTGACCCAGGCGCATCAATTCGTCTCTCAGTAGAGTAAATAATGGCAATGCTTTATCTACTCCTCTGAAAGATAAGGGCCTTGTATGGCTTCCCCGAAATATAGAAAGCTTTACAGTACCCAGACTGCCAATGGTATTGCTAATCCCAAAAACGGATACCAGAGCATCATACAGACTGCCATTTAACGGAACATTCGTATCAGGGGACTTGATACCTGGAAACCCCTTAGACTGATCAGGGATACGATTGCCTATCAGTTGGTTCAGATACGACGGTGCGATAACAATATTCTTTCCAGTGTTCATGCCGCCTTTACTATTCGGGTACCAGTGGCAAAGATCGAGTTGTAGTAACGGGGTTGGTTTAGTATTCAATATCGGTTCATGATAATAGCTGAGCTGGTAATGTGCTTTACGCTGGTAGAGCCATAGTAAGGTCGCGATATCTGCTGGTGAGAAAACTGAGCCCAATTGACGAGGATTCTGTTTGATGGCTTTTTCAACCTGATACCAGTACGAATGGGTCAGCAAGTTCGGATTCAGCGCGTTAGTCCATTTACGTGAGCCAAGCTGACGATGATGGCAACAGCAATAGACTGTGTTACGGGTGTTAGCTAATGATGCCTGACAATAGCGACATACTCGTGATTTCTTCTGAGCAAGGCGTTGCTCCCTTTGGGAGCGGTGCTGATAGTGCGTCTCACATAACCGCATTTTGCCTGCAGGTGTACGCCAGTTGATCTCCTCAGTGCAGCAAGGTCGTTTACATAGAGCCATGATTATATTTTCTGGTATAAGTTTATTGTGTTAATAGAATGGATGATATTAGTGTTAAATAAGATAATGAATAATGTCCAAAGTGAAGAAGAGAACACCTAGTCATTAGCTCGTCCATTCCTGTTATAAAGCGCAAATATTAAGTCTCAAATCTATTCATCGATTTGAGCAAACTGGTATTATCACCATCATCAATATTGTTCAATATTTAACCTGTTTTCATTTTCCGATTGCTGAAGGGAGTGGCAAAGCTGCTAATTTAGCAGCTTTGCTGTGCCTCTGTGAGTGACAGGCAGAAAATATGGTTACTAAACGAACATACTTTAGCACCCATCCCCCACAAAATGTGGACTCAGAAATAAAGCCGTTATCTCATTTCGGGAAGCATTACAGCAGGCTGTGGTTCCGGGCCCAAAAAATAACCAGTTACATTCTCCCAACCGTCTGGAAACAAACATAAGTACTCTGGTGGCATTGTGTTGTAATACTCAACATGCTCAGGTAACACGATATATTTGGGGCCGCCTGCTCTGTTTTTAACTAAAGCAAATGCATTCTGACGAAGCAACTGAGACAGGATGGGCCGCATCCTTTCCAGCTGCCTTATCCGCCCTGGACCGTATTGTAATATGTCGCTCGTACTGACCAGTCTGGACCTGCGTCGTACTGTACTCCAGACCCAGGTGTACAGTTCTGTTACATCCCTTTCGAACCTGTATCTCTCCGACATTGGGAAAAAAAGTGCACGGGCTTGTTCTAGGTACCAGTCCATAATTACAAAGGCGTTTTGCATATGGCGTTTACCGATATGCAACCTAAGTATTTCGCCTATAAAGGGGTTTCCCTGAATTGATGTAAAGTTGAACAGGCCAGCCAGTCGAATTGCAATTTCCGGCGCTTTTGAGACAAAATCAGCGATATGTGCCAACGGATACCCAGGTGCAATTTTTAGTTCAAGTTCCCTTCTTTTATTTTCAATAATCTGTTTTGCGTCTTCAGACAACGTTATTGTGGGCAGTTCCTGGCCAGGATTTTCCACGAGATTTTCAAACTCATCCAGTATTGGCTTAAGCATGTTTTCAAAAGGTCTTAATGCCAATGATAAGCGGGCAGCATCCACCCGTCCGGCTCGATTTCCGATATTACTTTTGACACGAGTCACAATAAATCGAGATAAGAAACCGCTGGATTTTGCAGTATCTCCATGTTTTTCCAGATACTGAGAAAAGATATCCGGTTGCACCAGTAGAGAAATCATCAAACAGAGATCCAGTTCGTAGCTTTCTCCATCGGCACGACGTAAATCATATCGTCCTCCGTCCCAGCCTTTATTCAACAAACCCAGAAGCCTTTTGACCATGCCGTTGAAAAATGAAATGGCCTCATCAGTAATGATGCCAGCTTCCGGATACTGGCTGAGCCCCTCGATGAGTCCTTTGAGAGAGACATCTTCGTACAGGAACCTGGGTTTAACAGGTTTGCGCGGTTCTTCCTTCTGATGCTGAACCAGGGCTTCGCTTTCAGCCTCTCCGGAATATCCTTTTTTTATCGCCTGGCGTAAATTTGCTTCCAGCGCCTGTTTTGCTGTTTTCCATACCGGCCATTCAGTCTCATATTGCTGAAGTTGTTCACGGTGTTTTTTGTCAATAGATGAAAAGTATTGCCGTATCTGACGCATTAGCAAATCCAGGATAAAGGTTTTTCCTTCGCCTGATTCTGCAATAGTCAGCAGGTACAGTGAGCAGGATTTTAACTCATTGGTGAATGGAGACCTGATTTTAAAAAGGCTCTGACAGAGAAGCGACATGACGGTCAGCATGATGGCAACGATTAACTCCCGTGGTGCCTGGGTTAACTCACTAAGATGAATAACCGTTTGTTCGTATTGTGGCGGTAGGCAATGGACTGGAAAAGGCCCCGGCTCGCCATTATTGCTGGCAGTTGCGGCATTTTTGCGACTGGAGGGATACTGCATATTCATTTTTTGTTCCTTATCAGGGTGGGGGCGTAACGGCCGAAAAAAAACGTCACGATTCCCCACACAGATCAGTGCGTAAAGAAGAAAAATTAGCTGGTAAAATCTTAGAGTGCGGTTTTACCCGTGAATAACACGATCAGGATTTAGCTTTACGCTGTCGCTCTTTATCTTCGAGCCAATGAAAGTAGTCGCTCTTACGCCACCGGGAGGAGCGGCCCAGTTTAATTGGTTTTGGAAACCTGCCCGACTTCACCAGCGCGTAAAACCATTTATCTGAAAGGCCGGAGTGTGCGGTAAGGTATTTCATATCGACCAGTACGTCCCCTTCTGTAAAAGGTTCAACCGTTTCCGTGCGCGCCAGTGAGTTATTATCCGTCGCGTCTACAGTTACCGGCCCAGGATTTTCCAGAGTAACAGTTGCAGAATCGGGGGGGACCGCCTGAGTACGCTTAAGTTTATTGCTGCCTTCAGCAACAGCAGGTATTGACTCTACACTTTCAGGCTCAACGATTCCGTGTACCGGGTCAGCCGCCAGTACTTTGTTGTTCTTTATCTCTCCCGATATGGCAATACCCGGATCGGTCAAAAGGCTGGTATTGGCTCCGCTTCCTGGTGCTATGGGCTGCTGATCCCTGACTTGCAATGGGAAACGTTCTTTTATTCCCTGGGTTATGGTGCTTTGTTGTTTCCCCCTATACGGCCGTAGTCGTGGCATGTTGGCATTTCGGGTCGGAGAGCGCAGTTCCGGAGATACATCTAAATGGCTGTTTTTCACTACTGACATGGGTTAGTTCCTCTTAGGAAGTCAACCGGGTTATTCCCGACGGAACTCACGATAGCGGAACGCAAAAGCGGGGAATATGTCAGGGAGTAAAAGATTCCTTTCCCCATCCACTACTTCCACCTCCCACCAAACTCAGTTGACCTTCCCTGCAAAGGGAGTAAATTCACCTTTTGAAGATATTAATCAATGAGATATGTTAAAAATGAGTAAAGTGCTTAAAAAACAATTGCCTTTTCTTAAAGCGAAAGATCAAAGTACGTACGATTATTTTCTGACCCATTTACGTATCTCTTACTCAGCGCCTCCGGTGGATTTTGAGGGTGAGCAACTGTACAAATTGTGGAGCAGTTTTAATGATGCCGAAAAACGATATCTCCACCATATCCACAGAGCCTATGAAGTCTGGAGAAGGATTAGTATCAGTCATTACCAGGAAAATTTATTGGTGGAAGGGGAAACCAGCGAGTTACGCTTGTGGGTAAGCAAAAACGCCCCTGATTTTGCGGAGTTTCTAAAGGAAACAGATAAAAAATATAGTACCCCGGTATATATTTCTGAAGGAATTAATACGCTTCTTGGGGAAATGAATGAGCCGATGTATGACAATGCGTTTGAAGCTTCATTTCTTTTCTTCATGCTTGCGCATTATATTTTTACGTCGAAGAATAGAACCGGGCATTATAATTCAATGTTAAAGTCCTTTGAGCTGTGCGGGCAATTCAGAGGATATGTGGAAATTTATGGAGCATGGATAAAACGGCATAAAAAAAAGGAGAGTTCAAGCTTAGGCGGAAAGTCAGCTGCGGAGAATAGTGGTGCAAAAAAAGTTCGGGACAGACTTATTAATTTGTTAGAAGAAAAACTAAAAAATAACACCTCGCCAATCACTTCGAAAACAGAATTAGCTACCGAGATAGCACCGGACTTGTATCAGTTCATACAGGATAATAAGATTGACATTAAATTAAATACTGAAAATGACCCAGTTGACGCCTTAAAGAACAGGATTTATGACTGGTCAAAACGGAAAGCGCCTCCCAACGAAGAAATTTCTCGTTTGTTTAATGAGTTAACGAAAAAAAACAGATAACATCTGGTTGGCAGTGACCTTTTGGAGCATGTTAAATGTTTTACCATCTTAACAGCCTGCTCTGGAAAGGAACGACAAGACGGTATAAAGGTGTCTGACCACTAACGTGAACAGGCATCTTTTTATCGAACTCTTATTTTCTACATACTCATTTTTAGCTACATGCTATGGCTCATATGGTTGGCTTTACGCGAGCCAGATACCTGGCGGATTTCTCTGTACCTGCGGTATATTTAGTGACTACTTTTTAAGAACTTTCCTGGTGATAGCGCTCGCCATTTCGAATGATGCAGAGCCATCACTCATCGCCCAGGTAGTGATCAGCAAGCACTGCGACCATATACCCCTGTACCGCCAGCAGCCGGTGCTGGCCCGCTCAGATATCCATCTGCCCGTCAGCACGATGGCCGATATGGTTGGTCGCGCAGGTGCCGCACTGACACCACTGGCAGAAGCACTTCACCGGATGTTGCTGACACGCGATGTGTTGCATGTTGATGAAACGCCTTATGTGTATTAGTCGCGACTTGATCTGACACTGAGCCTTGAAAGGTTGAGAGTTACCGGTTTTGATATGGGTGTCGAATCCTTATACAAAACACGAGGTAACTCTCATGCTTCATACTACCAATCCCGTTATCAAACACAAAGCCGGTTTGCTCAATCTGGCTGAAGAACTCAGCAACGTATCAAAAGCCTGTAAAATCATGGGCGTTTCGCGTGATACGTTTTATCGTTACCACGAACTGGTCGATGAAGGCGGTGTGGATGCGCTGATTAATCGTAGTCGCCGCGCTCCTAACTTTAAGAACCGTACCGATGAGGCAACTGAACAGGCTGTTGTTGATTACGCCGTCGCTTTCCCGGCACACGGTCAGCACCGGACCAGCAACGAGCTGCGTAAACAGGGCGTTTTTATCTCCGGCAGTGGTGTCCGTTCTGTCTGGTTACGCCATAACCTTGAGAATTTCAAAAAACGTCTGAAAGCACTGGAAGAAAAAGTAGCCCGTGATGGCATTGAGCTAACTGACAGCCAGATCGCAGCACTGGAGCGTAAAGCCAGTGATGACGAGGTCTGTGGCGAAATCGAAACGGCTCATCCGGGATATCTGGGTTCGCAGGACACGTTCTATGTAGGCAACCTGAAAGGTGTCGGGCGTATTTATCAGCAGACGTTCGTTGATACGTACTCGAAAGTGGCTCACTGTAAGCTTTACGTCACCAAAACACCGATTACCGCGGCTGACTTACTGAACGATCGTGTACTGCCATTTTATGCGTCTCAGGGCCTGCCGATGCTGAGAATACTGACCGACAGAGGCACGGAGTACTGTGGCAAAGTAGAGCAGCATGATTATCAGCTTTATCTGGCAATAAACGACATAGAACACACGAAAACGAAGGCGATGTCCCCGCAGACCAACGGCATCTGCGAGCGGTTCCATAAAACAATCCTGAACGAATTTTATCAGGTAACGTTCCGTAAAAAACTGTACGGCGATCTTGATACATTACAGTCGGATCTTGATGAATGGCTGGCTCACTATAATAATGAGCGAACCCATCAGGGAAAAATGTGCAATGGGCGGACGCCAATGGAAACGTTACTTGATGGAAAGCGCATCTGGGCCGAGAAAAATTTAAGCCAGATGTAATCTGACAGATACCTGTATAAATAACCGGTAACTGTCAGATCAGGTCTGAGTTAATACACATAAATACAGCATAGCAGTCAGGAATGTGTTTTTGTTTAACTTTTTCATGAAATGTATTTTGGTTCAACACCCCATCACACCCTTAAAAACCCACGTATACCCTTTATATTTGCGCAGGTGCAATACCACTGTTACGGGCTAATTCCATATATAACAAGTCGCGTAGCAGTTCGGGTTGTAATAAATCTTAGGCCACTTTTTTGAAATTCATTAAAAATTACTGGAGAGCAACTATTAACAATTAAAATTCCGTTATTAATAATTTAATTTCATCACACACCTTCAACATTACCCACCTCCCCCTCATAAGCTCTGAAATTCATATTGGCTTTCACAAACAAGTCTCCCAACATTTGAATCCTTACGTTTCACGCTTAGTAATAACTTTCCTCACCATACAGCAAGAGTTTCATATGTGATCTTAATCACACTGGTTCATTTGTTTTATTTGTGAAATAGATCACCTATCACAATGAAACACATCGAATTGCAAATGAAACACACTCACATAACACAATGATTTTAATGAAATAAAAAAAGTTGGCACGTTAACTGCTTTGTATATAGCAACTGATTCAATTTTTTAGGAAATCAAAGATGAGTGAGAATGCTATGCAGCTGAAAGCAGAATTCGTAATCGCCAACAAAAGTGGTCTTCATACCAGGCCTGGTGCCGTGCTTGTCAATATCGCAAAAAAGTATGAAAGCGATATTACCATCACCAACCTGACAGCACAGGGAAAACCAGCCAATGCCAAAAGCCTCATGAAATTAATGACATGTGGTATTAAATGTGGTCACAAAATTCTCGTCACTTTGGAAGGTGCTGATGCAGAACATGCGCTGGCAGCTATCAGTGACGGTATTGCCAATGGCCTCGGTGAATAATTCTCCAATCTGAGAACTGACAATGACTAAAGTCGCTTTGATATGTGGTACAGGAGCATCAAGCAGTTTTATGGCAGTAAAATTGCGGGCTGCAGTGAAGGAAAAAGGACTACACATTGAAGTGTCGGTATGCCCTGAATCATCATTAACCAAAGAGATTGAGACCTACGATCATATTTTAATCGGACCTCATCTTTCTTTCCTGGAAGAAGACCTTCCCTCTCAGTACCAGCTGAAAGGGAAATTAACCGTCATACCTTACTACATATACGCAACTATGGACGGCGTTCAGTTACTGAATTTAATAACTGAAAACCAATAACATTAACACGGACTTAAGAATTCAAACCAACCTCAAAAAGGTAATAAAAAATGAGTTCATCACCGAATACCTTACAGTTAAAGATTCAAAAGTTGGGCGCATTCCTCAGTGGAATGGTCATGCCGAATATAGGTGTATTCATTGCATGGGGTATTATCACCGCTTTATTTATCCCCACAGGCTGGTATCCGAATGAATATTTGGCCAAGCTCGTTGGCCCTACGATCACCTATCTGTTACCCGTTTTGATTGGTTATACCGGTGGCCATGCAATCCATGGCCGTCGTGGGGGGGTTATCGGCGCCCTGGCAACAATGGGAGTTGTTATTGGTGCCTCAGTAACCATGCTGATTGGTGGCATGGTTATGGGGCCGCTTGCCGCATGGATAATGAAGAAGTTTGATGGCTGGTTGGTTGGTCGCGTCAAGCCCGGGTTTGAAATGCTGGTTGATAACTTCAGCATCGGGATCATTGGCGGGATTCTTATGATAATCGGCTATGCTGCCGTTGAACCTATCTTTTCGCTTATCCTTGGTTTTTTATCTGCTGGCGTCAACTGGGCTCTGAATCATAGCCTGATCCCACTGGCGAGTATTTTCGTTGCACCTGCCCAAGTTCTCTTCCTCAACAACGCTATTAACCACGGCATCATGGCCCCACTCGGGATCCAACAAGTCGTTGAGCATGGGCGTTCAATCCTCTTCCTGGTGGAAGGTAACAGTGGTCCGTTAGTAGGAGTAATGGTTGCCTATTGCCTTTTTGGAAAAGGACTAGCGCGTAAAACTGCTCCGGCAGCAACAATCATCGTCATGTTCGGTGGGATCGCTGAAGTGTATTTCCCGTATGTTCTGATGAAACCTAAGCTGGTACTTGCTCCAATTCTGGGAAGCATGGTCTCCCTGTTTATTTTCCAGACTTTCGATGGCGGTACCGTAGCCGTCCCTTCTCCAGGCAGCGTTATTGCCTTTGCCATGATGACGCCAAAAGGTTACTTCACGGTTAACCTGGCCGGATATTTCGCTGGTCTCATTGTTTCGGCCATAGTTGCCGGGATCCTTTTAAAACTTGATAAATCTCCTGTCGAAGACGGGGAAGAATACCAGGAAGAAACAACAACGTCACACATCTCTACGGCACCAGTCGTTGCTGCTACAAATAGTGAAAGTACTACCTTCGCTGGTGGTGAACACCTGACAGACCGGAAAATCAACAAGATTATTGTGGCCTGTGATGCGGGTATGGGCTCCAGTGCCATGGGTGCCTCAGTACTGAGAACGCGAGCGAAAAAAGCCATGTTGAACGTGACGGTAGCGAACGCTTCAGTCAGCAGTATCCCTGAAGACACGGATCTAGTTGTAACACACGCCGACCTTCTGAATCGAGCGCGTCAGAATAATAAAAATCCGGATACGCAGTTTATTTCCATCAAGAATTTCATTGAAGCTAAACAATATGATCGTGTCTTAGAACACGTTCAGAAAAACGGATAATTTAAGAGGAAAGTATGACGATTTTCAACGCCGGAAACATCAATCTGACCACAGAAGCTAATACTGTAAAAGATGCCATCATTACCGTTGGTAAATTGCTCTCCGACAATGGCTATGTCGATGTCGGATATATTGATGCGATGCTTAAACGTGAGGGGGTGATTTCTACCTATGTTGGCAACGGCGTTGCTGTTCCTCATGGTATCGCCGGTTCTGACGGATTGATCTTTAAGTCCGGGATATCTCTGATTCGCCTCCCGCATGGAATAAAATGGAGTGACGACGACGAGGCCCGAATCATCATTGGTATTGCAGGTAAAGATGGAACCCACATGGATATCCTTGGGAAAATCGCCATGGTGTGTTCCGATGAAGACAATGTCGAAAAATTACTGAATGCAGAATCTGCAGAAGAAATCGTGAAAATTTTCGAGGAGTATGAAGAATGAAAGCAGTTCATTTCGGAGCGGGAAATATCGGTCGTGGGTTTATTGGCGACCTGCTATACAACAGCGGCTACCATATTACATTTGTTGAAGTTGGTCAGAAAATCGTTGACAGCCTGAACGCAACCAACTCCTACGATATTTATTTTCTCGATAAAGGGTATGAGAAAAAAACGATCACTAACGTTAATGCCGTCTCTCCGTTAACGAGCCCTGAAGACGTGGTAGCATCCGTCGTGGCCGCGGATCTGATTACCACTTCTGTCTGGGCAGATAATCTCCCGAAAATTTCAGCCATTCTTGCTAAAGGGCTGAAAGAGAGAAAACTGAAAGGTATGCCGAAGGTCAACGTACTGGCCTGTGAGAATGCCCTCTACGCTTCTGATCGCTTACGGAACGAAGTTCTGAAGCACACCGATATCATCACAGAAGCAGACCTGGATGCCATCGCCTGCTTCGCCAACGTTTCGGTTGACCGTCTGGCGCTGACGAATGTCAGAGAGGGTGTGGAATATCTCGATATTGATACAATGTTCGAGCTGGTCATTGAGCAGAATCGTCTGGTCGATACCAAATCCGAACCTATTAAAGGAGCTGATTACACAGATAATCTGACTATGTACCTTGAAAGAAAACTTTATATCTGCAACTGCGGACATGCGGCAGCCGGGTATTTAGGATTTATTAAAGGTTATCAGTATGTACAGCAGGCTTTTGCCGATAAAGCAATCTTTGAAGATGTCAAAGGGATGATGTACGAATCAGCTGAAGCATTAATCAAAAAATTCGGCTTTGAATTTGAAGAGCTCGATCACTTTATTAAGAAGAACATTAAACGCTTCACAATGGATGTAGTGCAGGATGATATTAAGCGTGTCTGTCGCTCACCTGTCCGTAAACTTGATAAAACCGACAGACTGGTCGCGCCTTGCGAATCTTATGAATCTCTGGTCGGCGAAGTAAAATATTTACCGAAAGCGATTGCCGCAGTGTTCATGTTTAAAAATAGTGAAGATGTTCAGGCGGTAGAACTGCAGGATTATATTTCTGCACATGGGATTGAAAGCGCAATTTCTCATTTCACCGGGCTGAAAAATGGTTCTTCCATTTTCCAAAAAGTACTGGCTGAGTTCAAAAAATTTAATCATTGAATAGAAGGATAGAAAATCATGAAATTACAACTTGCCTTAGATGACCTGGATTTGGTTAAAGCTCTGCGTATGATCGAGCTGGTTCATGACTCGATCGACATTATTGAAGTTGGTACGCCATTCGTGATCGATGAGGGGATGCGTGCTGTTCGCGAAATCAAGCGTTTCTTCCCTGAAAAAGAAGTCCTTGCCGACCTGAAAATCATGGATGCCGGCTATTATGAAGCCGAACTGGCATTCGAAGCTGGCGCAGAGTACGCCACTGTGCTGGGTGTGACCGACGTCCTAACGGTAAAAGGCTGCGTAGAGGTTGCCGAAAAATATAATCGCAAAATCGTCGTCGATATGATCTGCGTCGAGGACATGCCAGGCAGAATTGCCCAGATGGAAGCCACTGGCGCCCACATTCTGGCTGTTCACACCGGGGCTGACCAGCAGGCCGCAGGACGTGAGCCAATCGACGATCTTCGCGTGATGGCTCAGCATGTCAAATCAGCTCAGATGTCTGTTGCCGGCGGTATCAGCTCACGTACCGCACAGAAATACGTTGACCTTAAACCTTCCATTCTGATTGTCGGTACCGGTATCACCCATCAGAAAGATCCGCGTGCGGAAGCTGCAGCAATCAAACAGATTATGATGGGGGCTAAATAAGATGGCTGACACCGTACTGTTATCGATTATTGAAGAACTGCAGCAGTCAGTAAAGCTGGTGAAGCAGGAAGATGTCGACAGCCTTGCAGACCTGATTGAGAAGTCAAATCGTATCTTTGTTGCCGGTGCGGGGCGCTCAGGTTTTATGGTTCGAGCGTTTGTAAACCGACTGATGCACCTCGGCTATACTGCATTTTTTGTGGGTGAGCCGACTACGCCGTCTATCCAGAAAGGGGACCTGTTGATTATTGGTTCCGGCTCGGGTGAAACGGGCAGCCTTGTGACCATGGCCAAGAAAGCTGCCGATAAAGAGGCGAGCATTGCCCTGATCACTATTTATCCCGACTCCACAATCGGTAAGTTGTCTTCCACTACTATTGTATTACCGGGTTCCACGCAAAAAAGTAACCTAGGTACCGGAACGGTGAAAACGATCCAGCCCCTTGGTTCTCTGTTTGAGCAGTTACTGCTTCTTGCCTGTGAAAGCGTCATCTTGACTATCAAGGTACGCAAAAATATGACGGATGAGGAAATGTTCTCCCGACACGCCAATCTGGAGTAACCATACTTGAGGAGGGGTTAGCCCCTCCTTCAGATTCTCATGCCAAATGTTAATGACACATACGTGCTGAAAGCGTTACAGCACTGACATTAAAACTATTAAAATTAAGTTATATTTTAGTACGTTACCTATACGTTGGATGGAACATTTGTGATGAGAATTGACCGTATTTTCAAAAAACTTCAGTCGATGCAGATACCTGGTGGAGTGACTGCTCAGGAACTTGCTGATTTACTCGGTTATTCAAGAGCAAATGTCAGTCATGAGCTGAATAAACTGACACTGTCCGGAAAAGTGAAGAAAGTTCACGGAAAACCTGTTCGCTTCTTCCCTGTTGAAAAGCATGAAAGTGTAAATAAACCGATATCTGCACTTAAATCCCTAAATCCCGAAACTAGAGATATCCAGAAAGTATCCATACTGGGGAAATTCAGTCAGGATAATCCAAGCCTGTATGCAGCAATCGAGCAGGCTAAAGCAGCGGTACTGTACCCACCGAATGGCATGAATATTCTCATTCTAGGGGAAACCGGTGTCGGGAAATCCATGTTTGCTGAGTTACTGTACGATTTTGCTAAAGATAATCATCTGGTTAAAGATAACTCTAATCTCATTGTCTTTAACTGTGCTGATTATGCTAACAATCCTCAGTTACTTGTTTCCCAGTTATTTGGCAGCAAAAAGGGAGCTTACACCGGTCTGGACGAGAATCGTGTAGGCTTAATTGAAAAAGCACATGGCGGGATTCTGTTTCTTGATGAAGTGCATCGTCTGCCTCCGGAAGGACAGGAAATGTTCTTCACCTTTATTGATAAGGGAACTTTCCGTCGTATGGGCGAAACGGATACATTACGACAGGCTGATGTACGTATTTTTGCCGCGACTACAGAAAAACCAGAATCGCATCTTCTGCGTACGTTTACCCGTCGCTTCCCGATGATTATACGATTGCCTTCCCTTAAGGAGAGAACTTTCCAGGAAAGGAATAATCTTGTTAATTTCTTCATTAATGCGGAAGCGCAACATCTGAATGCGCCCATTCATGTTTCTGCAAATAGCCTGAATGCATTCATGAGTTATGAATGCGAGAATAACATTGGTCAGCTTCGGACTGATATTAAATTCTCCTGCGCTAATGCTTATGCAGAATATATTTCAGGTAAAAAACCTACTATATCAGTCGTCAGCCGTATTCTGCCGGAACACGTTAAAACTGCCCTACTTGAAAATGTTGAACACCGAAAAGTATGGAATGGTTATATGCCAGCCAAAACATCGGTGTCCGTTTATAACCCTGATCAGGCTTTTGATTATACAGGAGAATTACCTGACAATACGGTTTATGATGCCTTACACGAGTTGTTTGACAGCTCCTCGCCGGAAAGCATGCCTGAGCTTGTTGATGTTGAGAACGCGATCACCACATTCTTCCGGGAGAACTATAATCATGCCAATAAGCACTCGAACTACAAAATTGAAAATTTAATCAGCGGAAATATCCTCTCACTGGCAGATGATATCATCACTCTATGTGAAACTGAGTTACATAAAAACTTCCGCCCGGAATTTAAGTATGCACTTGCTAAACATATTGAAAGTACTCTGGACAGAGTGAAAGCGAATAAAAAAATCCATCATCCAAATCTTAACAAAATTCGCGTCGAGCTTCCTCGTTTGTTTAACCTTGCATTGGATTCATTGCGTTTAATTGAACGCCAGCTTGAAGTCACCCTGCCAATTGATGAGGCGGGGTTCTTAGCCATGATTTTACTCTATGATGAGGTCAGCAACCGGCAAAATACACATACAAAAGTTATTGTTGTCATGCATGGCGAAGCCGCAGCCTCTTCTATTGCAGAGACGGCAAATCATCTGATGGGAGTAAACATTGCTCATGGATTTAATCTACCGCTGGATGTCAAACCCCAACTCATTACGGATAATATTATTGACTTTATTAACAGCGAAGAGCATATCTCAGATGTCCTGCTGCTCGTGGATATGGGGTCTCTGACTCATATCGGTAAAGTGATTGAAGAGCATACAGCTATCAGAACGAGAACACTTCAGCTCGTAAGCACCCTGCACGTTATTGAGGCCGTTCAAAAATCTATTTCCGGCCTGAAAGCGGATGACCTGTATAACGAGGTACTTAATGTATTCAGTATTCTTGATCAGACAACCGATGCAGTGCCTTCAGCAGTGGATGCAGAACGAAAACTGGCCATCCTTACTATTTGTACTTCCGGGGAAGGTGCCGCAAAAGTACTTCAGAATATTATTGAGGAATCTTTTTCATATCGGAAAAACTATCTCGATGTAATCCCAATTGAATTTACTGATGCACAACAGTTTATGCATGAGTATGAGAAAATTTCCTCAACCCATATTATTATTGCTGCAATATCTCCTTTAGAACTTTCTTTAGCGGTGCCTGTATTTAATGTCAATATTGTATCAACTGATTCCGGTATCAATCAATTGCAGCAGTTAATTGATATTGAAACAACGGCACAATTGATGATTGAACCGCTACATAGCATGCTGAATAATATCTCACCGATCGATATCCTGCCAGACATTCGGCATTTCATTCAGCAATGTGCAGGAAGTCTTAATATTGATGTAACCAGCAATATGATCATCGGCATTTGCATGCATATGGCATGCCTTATCGATCGCCTTTCATCAACAAAAAATAATAATTCCCATAAGCATATGGAAAAGCCTGACTCGCCTGTCAACAACATACTGATGAATCATATCACGCCGTTATGTGAAAAATACTCAGTCGTTGTTAATAATGCGGAACTGGACGTCATCGCAAAATTTTTTAAACAATCCAACAAGTGATTACTTAAGGAAATTATTATGGTAACTACAGCAATTTTTCCGGGGCGTTATGTACAGGGCGCTAACGCGCTTGATGAGTGCCTTGCAGATGAGCTTTTACGCCTAGGGCAACGTGCATTTATCGTTCAGGATCCCACAGTCAATAAACTAATTGGATCGCGTATCGATGCACTGCTAACCAATAAAATTGCCACCCAATCTGAGGTTTTTTGTAGTGAATGTTGTGATGAAGAGATTGAACGTATTTCGACCTTAACCAAAGCCTTTGAAGCGGACGTAATTGTCGGTATCGGTGGCGGCAAAACCCTCGATACAGCCAAAGCGACAGGTGCAGCGCTGGGCCTGCCCATTGTTATCGTTCCGACGCTTGCCTCAACCGATGCTCCGTGTAGCTCACTGGTGGTGATTTATACCCGGGAAGGCAAATTTAAGCGTTACCTGATGATCCCACAGAACCCTACTCTGGTGCTGGTTGATACACAAATCATCGCAAATGCTCCTGCCCGCTTCCTAGTTTCCGGGATGGGTGATGCCCTGGCAACTTGGTTTGAAGCTGAAGACTGCCGCATTAAGGGGGCCGGTAATATGACAACTCGTCCCGGTCCGATGACCGCATTCGGCCTTGCGCGCATGTGCTTTGAGGTGTTGCTGAAATACGGGGTGCTCGCTAAAGCCGCCTGTGAGCAGAAGATGGTCACCCCGGCTCTGGAGCATATCGTTGAAGCGAATACGCTGTTGTCGGGTCTCGGATTCGAAAGTGGGGGACTCGCTGCGGCTCATGCCATTCATAACGGGTTGACCGTCTTACCGGAGACACACACTTACTGGCACGGCGAGAAAGTGGCTTTCGGCACACTCGCCATGCTGATGCTGACCGACAGGGAACCTGAGCTCATTGACAATGTATACAACTTCTGTGAATCCGTCGGGTTGCCAACGACACTGGCACAGATTGGTCTGGGTAATGTGACAGACGAGCAACTACTGGCCGTGGCTAAGGCTTCCTGTCAGGAAGGGGAGACAATGCATAATGAGCCATACGCAGTAACTCCGGAACGCATTCTTGCGGCGTTGCGGGCGGCAGATGCATATGGCCTGCATCGTCAGTAACCTCCTGTAAGACCGGTATTATTTACCGGTCTTATCAGACTGATGCCAGCGCCTTCGGATAGGTTTTTCACCATGCACTGAGCAGTCCTGATTGTCAGGAAAACCGGTCTCTGCAACGTGGCGGGTAAGAAACATATTTTTTTCTGAAGGCGCTGCCATCAGTTAGGTAAACACATAATGATTCAGGAGCAACCGTGATTAAAAAGATTGGTATTCTCACAAGCGGTGGTGATGCGCCCGGCATGAATGCGGCCATACGTAGCGTCACCCGTTCAGCCTTATCTGAAGGGCTGGAAGTGTTCGGTATTTATGACGGTTATCTGGGACTGCATGAGAACAGAATGATCCAATTGGATCGTTATAGTGTTTCCGATGTTATCAATCGTGGTGGGACATTTCTTGGTTCAGCCCGTTTTCCGGAATTTCGTGAAGAACGTATCCGGCAGGTAGCGATAAAGAATCTGCAGGAACGTGGAATAAATGCCCTAGTGGTTATCGGTGGTGACGGCTCATATATGGGAGCTCACTGCCTGACCCAAATGGGGTTTCCGTGCATCGGTTTACCTGGCACTATCGACAATGATGTTGCGGGTACAGATTATACGATCGGCTATATGACTGCGCTTAGTACCGCAGTTGAAGCGATAGATCGTATACGTGATACCTCCAGTTCCCATCAACGGATTTATATCATTGAAATTATGGGGAGGCATTGTGGTGACCTGACTCTTTCCTCTGCCATTGCCGGTGGATGTGAATTTGTTGCCGTCCCGGAAATCGAATTCAATCCGGATGATTTGATTAAACAGATCCATCTGGGAATTTCAAAAGGTAAGAAACATGCGCTGGTTGTCATCACGGAACATATGTGTGATGTGAGTGAGCTGGCGTCATACATTCAGGAAAAAACCGGACGGGAAACCAAAGCCACTATTCTGGGTCACGTCCAGCGAGGCGGGGCACCGGTACCCTACGATCGAATTCTCGCCTCACGGATGGGGGCATATGCTGTTGAACTGTTATTACAGGGTTACGGTGGACGTTGCATTGGTATCTGCAATGAGCAACTGGTTCACCACGATATTACGGAAGCCGTGACTTCGCTTAAACGTCCATTTAAAAGCGACTGGCTGGCGTGCGCACAACAATTATTTTGAGCGGTAATTATGAATAGTTATGATCACTTAAATGACAGAGGTTGGTTATGAAAGATAGAAAAACGCTGGCAAATGCAATCAGATTTCTGAGCATGGATGCCGTACAGAAAGCCAAATCCGGTCACCCGGGTGCTCCAATGGGTATGGCTGACATTGCCGAAGTCCTGTGGCGTGATTTCCTGAACCATAACCCGCAGAACCCGTCCTGGGCTGACCGCGATCGCTTCGTGCTCTCGAATGGCCACGGCTCCATGCTGATCTACAGCCTGCTGCACCTCACCGGCTACGATCTGCCGATCTCTGAGCTGCAAAACTTCCGTCAGCTGCACTCCAAAACCCCTGGTCACCCGGAAGTGGGTTACACCGCAGGCGTTGAAACCACTACAGGTCCTCTGGGCCAGGGCATTGCTAACGCCGTGGGCATGGCGATCGCGGAAAAAACCATGGCCGCGCAGTTCAACCGTCCGGGCCACGACATCGTTGACCACTTCACCTACGCCTTCATGGGCGACGGGTGCATGATGGAAGGCATCTCCCACGAAGTGTGCTCCCTCGCGGGTACCCTGAAGCTGGGCAAGCTGGTGGCTTTCTATGATGACAACGGTATCTCCATCGACGGCCACGTTGAAGGCTGGTTCACCGATGACACCGCCAAACGCTTCGAAGCCTACGGCTGGCACGTTGTGCGCGGCATTGACGGCCACGACGCGGACGCCATCAAGCGTGCAGTAGAAGAAGCGCGTAAAGTGACGGACAAACCGTCCCTGCTGATGTGCAAAACCATCATCGGCTTCGGTTCCCCGAACAAAGCAGGCACCCATGATTCTCACGGCGCGCCGCTGGGCGACGCAGAGATCGCGCTGACCCGCGAACAGCTGGGCTGGAAATATGCTCCGTTCGAAATCCCGTCGGAAATCTACGCGCAGTGGGATGCGAAAGAAGCAGGTCAGGCGAAAGAAGCGGCCTGGAACGAGAAATTCGCTGCCTATGCGAAAGCCTTCCCTCAGGAAGCCGCAGAATTTACCCGCCGCATGAAGGGTGAAATGCCGGCAGACTTCGACGCGAAAGCGAACGAATTCATCGCGAAACTGCAGGCTAATCCGTCTAAAATCGCCAGCCGTAAAGCCTCTCAGAATGCGATTGAAGCATTCGGTCCGCTGCTGCCTGAATTCCTCGGTGGTTCCGCTGACCTCGCGCCGTCCAACCTGACCCTGTGGTCTGGTTCTAAAGCGATTAACGAAGATACTGCGGGCAACTACATCCACTACGGCGTGCGCGAATTCGGTATGACCGCAATTGCCAACGGGATTTCCCTGCACGGTGGCTTCCTGCCGTACACCTCTACCTTCCTGATGTTCGTTGAATATGCGCGTAACGCCGTGCGTATGGCTGCGCTGATGAAGCAGCGTCAGGTGATGGTTTACACCCACGACTCCATCGGTCTGGGTGAAGACGGACCGACTCACCAGCCGGTTGAGCAGATTGCTTCCCTGCGCGTGACTCCGAATATGAGCACCTGGCGTCCGTGTGACCAGGTTGAGTCTGCGGTGGCGTGGAAATATGGCGTTGAGCGCCACGACGGCCCGACCGCGCTGATTCTGTCCCGTCAGAATCTGGCCCAGCAGGATCGCACCCTGGAGCAGTTGGCAAATATTGCCCGTGGCGGTTATATCCTGAAAGACAGCAACCGGGATCCAGAAGTCATTATCATAGCCACAGGCTCTGAAGTCGAGCTGGCTGTTACAGCATGGGAGAAACTGACCTCGGAGGGGGTACGGGCACGAGTGGTATCTCTGCCATCAACTGATACGTTTGATAAGCAGGATGCTGCTTACCGTGAATCCGTGCTACCGAAGGCGGTTACTGCCCGCGTTGCGGTGGAAGCTGGCATTGCTGACTACTGGTACAAATATGTTGGTCTGAACGGTATTGTTGTCGGAATGACGACATTTGGGGAGTCGGCACCTGCTGAACAGCTGTTTGAGGTCTTTGGTATAACTGCAGACCGTGTTTTTAATGCGGCTGTATCGCTTCTTTAACTACATTATTGCCCCCTGAGTGGGGCAATTCATGAATCTAAGTGATGAACTTGCAAAAAGATTTACTGGACATTAACCATTTTTATTACTGTTTGTTAGTTGCCATACGGTTACGTAAAAAATTTGTCCCCTTTGAATCTGATAACCAGAGAAAAAGATTCATCATCGACTGGCTATATACGGCGCAGAAACGGAAGTCATTTTCCAGAATTACCCATGCCGAGATTCTCTGGCTTGTTAATGAATTCATGAGATTTAATAAAAGCCTGTCAGAACTGGAGGCCTGCATTGATAAAATTTACCGTACCTCTCTGGGATATATCACGGAGAACCACAGTATCTCTGAACCAGCCTGACTCTCACCGGCAGGATGGATGCCTGCCATACCTAACATTCAATTCTCTACCTCATTCTTTATAGTCAGTGCCTAAATGTAGTACTGCTAATTGTTTGAATCGCCACGGGTTTAACAGACACCTCAGAGTCATTTAAGATGGCTTAAAGAGAGGTGCCCATGAGCGGTAAGCGTTATCCCGAAGAGTTTAAAATTGAAGTGGCACACTGAATTTGGCCACCTGAACAGAGGTGATATGCTCACCTCAGAACAACACAGGTGCTCCAATGAAAAAAAGAAATTTCAGCGCAGAGTTTAAACGCGAATCCGCTCAACTGGTTGTTGACCAGAACTACACGGTGGCAGATGCCGCCAAAGCTATGGATGTCGGCCTTTCCACAATGACAAGATGGGTCAAACAACTGCGTGATGAGCGTCAGGGCAAAATACCAAAAGCCTCTCCGATAACACCAGAACAAATCGAAATACGTGAGCTGAGGAAAAAGCTACAACGCATTGAAATGGAGAATGAAATATTAAAAAAGCCGCGGCGTACTTCGCAAAACTGTCCGACTGAGGTACGCCTTTATCCGTGACAACGCCCGTTGCTGGCCTGTTCGCCTGCTCTGTCGGGTGCTGGATGTTCATCCCAGTGGCTTTTACGCATGGCTTCAGCAGCCGCATTCACAACGCCATCGGGCAGACCTGAGACTGACAGGACAGATTAAACAGTTCTGGCTGGAATCGGGATGCGTCTATGGTTATCGCAAGATCCATCTGGATCTGCGGGACAGCGGGCAACAGTGCGGAGTCAACAGAGTCTGGCGACTGATGAAACGTGTCGGGATAAAGGCTCAGGTCGGATACCGGAGCCCGCGGGCACGTAAAGGCGAGGCCAGTATTGTGTCGCCCAACAGGCTCCAGCGACAGTTCAATCCGGATGCTCCGGATGAGCGTTGGGTAACCGACATAACCTATATCAGGACCCACGAAGGCTGGCTGTATCTTGCTGTGGTTGTTGATCTGTTCTCACGCAAAATTATCGGCTGGTCCATGCAATCCCGGATGACAAAGGACATTGTCCTGAACGCACTGCTGATGGCTGTATGGCGGCGTAATCCCCAAAAACAGGTGCTGGTTCATTCGGATCAGGGCAGTCAGTACACAAGCCATGAGTGGCAGTCGTTCCTGAAATCACACGGCCTGGAGGGCAGCATGAGCCGTCGCGGTAACTGCCATGATAATGCGGTTGCAGAAAGCTTTTTCCAGTTGTTGAAACGCGAACGGATAAAGAAAAAGATCTACGGAACGCGGGAAGAAGCCCGCAGTGATATTTTTGATTACATCGAAATGTTTTATAACAGTAAGCGTCGGCATGGTTCCAGCGATCAGATGTCACCGACAGAATATGAAAACCAGTATTATCAACGGCTCGGAAGTGTCTAGATTATCCGTGGCGATTCAGGAAGGCCGCGAGGCCGAAATTGGCTGCTAGCTTTTCCGTGAAAATACTCTTGCTCATATGGGGTAGTATTATATCAAGCGCAATGGCTGCCGGCATGCTTACTGATACATCAATAAGCAGCTTATTGTTAGCCACTTTAATGTCAGGAAGCTTAAGCTCTGTTAGTGTTTTGGCTATTCTCTCTCCTCTTGGAAGACTGGTTGAAAGAGCCAGGAATATTTCCAATAACCCATTAAGTCAATCCCTCTACACTGGGCGCACCGATGAGTTTGGCCAAATAGAGTTTGCTTTACGAATGATGCAAGCTGAAACAGGCGCCATAGTAGGTCGCATAGGTGATGCATCAAATCGGCTTAGCGAACACACCCGAGGCCTACTAAAGGATATTGAGTCAAGCAATGTACTTACAGTTGAGCAGCAGGCAGAGACAGATCAAATAGCAACGGCAGTAAACCAAATGGTGGCAAGCATTCAAGAGGTTGCGAGCAATGCACAGCATGCTGCAGATGCGGCCGGAAGAGCAGACACTGAGACGGCATCTGGCCAGCGTCTGGTAGCCCACACAAGCCAGTCAATCACTGCCCTTGAAGGTGAAATTAGGCAAGCCACTCAGGTTATTCATGAGCTTGAAGGTCAAAGTAACGAGATATCAAAAGTTCTTGACGTTATACGAGGGATCGCCGAGCAAACGAATTTGTTGGCACTCAACGCAGCAATTGAGGCCGCGCGTGCTGGTGAGCAGGGGCGTGGTTTTGCTGTTGTCGCCGATGAGGTTCGCAGTCTTGCTGCTCGCACACAGCAATCGACAACGGATATTCAAAGCATGATCAGCGCTCTACAAGAGCGAGCGCAATCCGCTGTTACAGTCATGGAGCAAAGTAGTCGGCAAGCGCACACGAGTGTAGCTCACGCAGAGGAAGCAGCTACAGCTCTTGATGGAATTGGCCAACGCGTTAACGAAATTACCGACATGAACGCGCAAATAGCGACTGCGGTCGAGCAGCAGGGAGCAGTAAGTGAAGACATAAACCGCAGTATTATCAATATACGCGATGCTGCTGATACCAATGTACAGACCGGGCAGAATAATTTGCAAAGTGCGAAATCTGTCGCTCAGTTAACTAGCGCTCTGAGCGAACTGGCAAAACAGTTTTGGGAAAAACGAGGATAACGCTTTTCAGTATCTCGACAGGGATAACTTACTTTACCATCGGTTATCCCTTTTAGCCGCACAAATTTTAGCCATGGCTTTTCAGGAAGTCAGGGCTATCAGAATGGCCTTAGAAAGCCTAGTCAAAGAGCTGTCACGAGAACACCGTTAGCTTAGCGTACGATTTTTTCCGAATTCTGCGGTTCCCCCCACCAGTTCCGGCCGTGTATGCCGCCAGCATCGAGACGGGGTATTCGCCGGAAGGAACGGCTCTGCAGCTGGTCCTGAAGACTATTAATTCTGCACAGCAGGAAATCCGGCTGATGGGCTATTCCTTCACCTCACCCGAAGTCGCCGGCGCGCTTGTCAGGGCAAAACAGCGTGGTCTCGATGTGAAAGTGGTTCTGGACTGGAAAGCCAATACAGGCAGGCAAAACAAGGCGAGTCTGGCGGCCATGAATCTTCTGGTCAATGCCGGTATCCCGGTTCGCACAGTGTCGCAGTACAAAATCATGCACGATAAAGTCATTATTGCTGACGGCCGTAATGTTGAAGTGGGGTCTTTTAACTACACTCGAGCCGCTGATCGGGTCAATTCAGAGAACGTGCTTGTCGTGTGGGATGTTCCAGTCGTTGCTCAACACTATCTGCGGCACTGGCAGTCCCGCTGGAATGGCGGTACTGACTGGTATTCATCGTACTAACGATCACATTGAACACATTTTTTCTGCGCCAACAGGAAAATGTATTTTACATTAAATTAATGTGTGCTCTCGCTGCCTATAAAGACATGTAGTATCTTTGTCCAGGTATTTGGTTTAATGCTTGAGGAGGCAGAGATGTCACAGGTCGTTAACGGAGTTACTTCCTCATCGAAACGTCCCTACCGAAAAGGGAACCCACTTAGCGCTGCTGATAAACAGCGATCTTCAGTGGCAAAGAAAAGGGCCACCCATAAAGAAGTTAAAGTGTTTCTGGAACCACAGCTCAAAGAAATATTGATGAAAATGTGTCATGACGATGGGTTAACACAGGCTGAAGTACTGTCCCGGTTGATCCACCGCGAAGCATTAGCCAGAAACATAGCTTAATGGGCTTACTTTCTTGAACCTTTACCCGATGAGTGTTAAATTGCTGCGAGAGTAGAGTTTTTGGTGTGCCACGCCGTAAGGTGGCAGGGAACTGGTTCTGATGAGGTATCTACCCGGGACCAGAAAAGCAAAAACCCCGATAATCTTCTTCAATCTTGGCGGAACGAAAAGATTAACGGGGCCTTCATAAACTGCATAGAACGTGTTGCTCTATGCAGGGAGTATATGTACATGCTCAGAAAACTTCAAGATCAGTTTCTGTGTCATTCGCTCCTTCCGTGCAACATAAGCGCAGGAAGCGGTGACTGATATCCTTCAAAACCACTATTCACAGGTTAAAAACCCGAATCCGGTATTCACGCCGCGTGAAGGGAAAAAGACCCTGCCGTTCTGCCGTAAGCTGATGGCGAAAGCCGAAGGCTTCACGTCCCGTTTTGATTTTTCCATTCATGTGGCGTTTTTGCGTTCGCTGGGTAAGCGGCACAGGATGCCACCACTGTTGCGCCGGCGTGCAATTGACGCGCTACTGCAGGCAATGTGTTTTCACTATGATCCGCTGGCCAATCGCGTGCAGCGCTCGATTACCAATATGGCCATCGAGTGTGGACTGGCCACCGAGTCCAGGAGCGGCAACCTGTCAGTCAGCCGTGCCACCCGGGCGCTGAAGTTTCTGGCCGAGCTGGGGCTCATCACCTATCAGACGGAATATGACCCGCAGATCGGCTGTAACATCCCGACCGATATCACCTTCACCCCGGCTCTGTTTTCCGCGCTTGACGTTTCTGAGGTGGCTGTGGTGGCCGCGCGCCGCAGCCGTGTGGAATGGGAAAACCTGCAGCGCAAAAAACAGCAACTGAAACCGCTGGAGATGGACGAGCTGATCGCAAAAGCGTGGCGGTTCGTGCGTGAGCGTTTTCGCAGCTACCAGGCTGAACGAAAATCTCATGGCCGGAAACGGGACACTGCACGGCGGGATGCATCACGGCAGCGTCATGACATCGAGACACGCGTGCGTCAGCAACTGACCCGGGAGTACGCCACCGGCCGCTTCAGGGGCGATAAAGAAGCGCTTAAGCGCGAGGTTGAGCGCCGCGTGCAGGAGCGCATGCTGCTGTCGCGCGGTAACAACTACACGCGACTGGCCACTGTGCCCATATAACATTCCTTTCTTAAAAAATCCGGCCGGCGCCGGAGGCTTTCGCACGCCTGTTGCCCGGCTACTACGTATTATCTTATCTTCAGGCCTGCATTCCTCACCATAATTCCGGTCTTCCTGGCGTCAACGTGGCCTTAAATGTTATCGCCGGCGTCACTTTTAACGGCCGATTTCTGTTATCCACATATAACTGCAAGGGAGTATTTCATTAGGCTACAACCGTGATACGCACAAAGCACATGCCGTCGGGCTTTCAGGGCGCGTGGTTCCTTTTAAACACCAGCTCTGTACCTCTTTTAAAGATCCTTTAATAAATCCTGTAAACACATAACCTGTTCATCGCCTGCCCTGTGGACAGGCTGCGGAGAATGCCCGCCCTTGCAGCGACCTGACGGTCGCGCCGGTTCGGCAACACCAGAAAGAGCTCCCATCGCTTCGCGACGGGCCCCGACCGGAGAACCAAATTAGTTACAGCATTCAAATGAAAATTCATCATAAAACCGGCGCCGGTTTGCCGGCCAGGTGCCCCTCCCCACCACTGAAAAGCGCCGCCGCCCCCGGCCGAAGGCCGGGAGTAGTGTCGCTTTTAATGATGGGTGTTGTAACTACTCTTCGTCATCTCTGTGAGTAGTGTCGCGGTAAGTTCTGGGATACACGCTCGTAAGCGGCCCTAACGGCCCGCTAACGCGGAGATACGCCCCGACTGCGGCTGTCGCCTTGCCGGGACCACTCCGACCGCGTACAGAGGCATCTGAGCCGTTTTTAGCGGGTATAGCTTTGCAGGGAAGGGGGTGGGTGAGGCAGAACCTGTCAAAACAGCAGCCGGCTGCGCCGGGCGACGGCGCCATTTACCCGCAGTACTCCATTCAACTTCAGCTGGCGCCTCCATGCCGCTGACGCGGCATTATCTATACTTTAAGTCTGGCCACTGGAGGTAACCATGTGCGGACGTTTTTCTCAGTCTATGACGCGGGAAGAGTATCTTTCTCTCCTCGCCAATGAAGCCGATCGAAATATTGCCTACGGGCTTTGTTGAATAAATCAGATTTCGGGTAAGTCTCCCCCGTAGCGGGTTGTGTTTTCAGGCAATACGCACGCTTTCAGGCATACCTGCTTTCGTCATTTTGTTCAGCGCTCGTACCAGGGCCATAG
>SKEK01000172.1_pt1 | contig 41254 bp, 35 predicted proteins | sample 4826761 | NCBI WGS metagenome assembly SKEK01 (sample SAMN11008811, study PRJNA524170) | human gut metagenome | biome: Human fecal sample; material: Feces; isolation source: fecal sample from pouch patient p32 | host: Homo sapiens | place: Israel: Tel-Aviv | collected 2015-10-13 | reverse complement strand
CAATAAAAGATGAAAATGCAGATATATATGCTAAAAATATCAGAATAGTGGACAGAAAAACTGTTTTTGAAGTCTATGTAAATAAAGAGTTAAAGGGAGAATTTTCTCTAAACATTCCTGGTGAACACAATATACAAAACTCTTTACCTGTAATCTATTTAGCATTAAAATTTGGACTTAATAAAGATGAAATTCAAGAAGCCTTAAATCAATTTAAAGGTTCAAAAAGAAGATATGATGTATTATTTGATAAAGAATTAGAAAATGGCTATGGTAACAAAACTAAAAGAGTTAGAATAGTTGATGACTATGCTCACCATCCAACTGAAATAAAGGCAACTTTAAAAGCTATTAAAAGTATAGATACTTCAAGGTTAGTAGCAATATTTCAACCTCATAGATATAGCAGAGTACATTTTTTATTAGATGAATTTAAAGATGCTTTTAAAGATGTAGATAAAGTAATACTTTTACCTATCTATGCAGCAGGTGAAAAAAATGAATTTAATATTTCAAGTGAAATATTAAAAGAACATATAAATCATAATAATGTGGAACTTATGAATGAATGGAAAGATGTAAAAAGATATGTATCTAGGGTAAAGAAAGATTCAACATATATTTTTATGGGAGCAGGAGATATATCAACTTTAGCACATGAAATAGCAGAAGAATTGGAAGGAATGTCTGAATGAAAGTTTTTGAAAATCAAGAGATGAAAAATTATTCAAATATGAGAGTTGGTGGAAAAGCCAAAAAATTAATTATACTTGAAACAAAAGAAGAAATAGTTGATGTATATAAGAATGAAGAAAATACTAATATTTTTATTTTAGGAAATGGAACAAATGTTCTGTTTACTGATGGCTATATGGATAGGACTTTTGTTTGTACTAAAAAGTTAAATAAAATAGAAGATTTAGGAAATAATTTAGTTAAAGTTGAAACAGGTGCAAACTTGAAAGACCTAACTGATTTTATGAGAAGTAGGAATTATTCTGGAATTGAAAGCCTGTTTGGTATACCAGGTTCTATTGGAGGACTTGTATATATGAATGGTGGGGCTTTTGGAACAGAGATATTTGATAAAATAGTTTCTGTTGAAGTTTTTGATGAAAATCATCAAATAAGAGAAATAAAAAAAGAAGATTTAAAAGTAGCATATAGAAAAACTGAGATTCAAGATAAAAATTGGTTAGTTTTAAGTGCAACTTTTAAGTTTGATAATGGGTTTGATGATGCAAGGGTAAAAGAAATAAAAGAGTTAAGAGAAAGTAAACATCCTTTGGATAAACCAAGTTTGGGAAGTACATTTAAAAATCCAGAAGGAGATTTTGCAGCAAGATTGATTTCAGAATGTGGTTTAAAAGGAACAATAATTGGTAATGCTCAAATAGCAGAAAAACACCCAAATTTTGTATTAAATTTAGGTAATGCAACATTTAAAGATATCACTGATATTTTAACATTAGTTAAGAAATCTGTTTTAGAAAAATTTGGAATAAAATTAGAAGAAGAAATAATAATTGTTAGATAAGAGGCGAAAAATGAAATGAAAATAGCGGTTTTTATGGGAGGAACTTCCTCAGAAAAAGAAATTTCTTTAAAAAGTGGTGCAGCAGTATTAGAAAGTTTAAAAAAACAAGGTTATGATGCTTATGGAGTTATTTTAGATGAAAAAAATCAAGTAACAGCTTTTCTTGATAATGAATATGATTTAGCATATTTAGTTTTACATGGTGGAAATGGTGAAAATGGCAAGATACAAGCAGTATTAGATATCTTAGGAAAAAAATATACTGGTTCAGGTGTTCTTGCTAGTGCAATAACTATGGATAAAAATAAAACTAAACAGATTGCACAAAGTGTTGGAATAAAAACTCCAAAATCATACAGAACAGTTGAAGAAATTGAAAGATTTCCAGTTATAATAAAGCCAGTTGATGAAGGTTCTAGTAAAGGGGTATTCTTATGTAATAATAGAGAAGAGGCAGAAGAAGCTGTAAAGAAATTAGCAAAACCTATAATTGAAGATTATATTGTAGGAGAAGAATTGACTGTTGGTGTTTTAAATGGAAAGGCTTTGGGAGTATTGAAAATAATTCCACAGGCAGATGTATTATATGATTATGATTCTAAATATGCAGATGGGGGTTCAATTCATGAATTTCCTGCTAAAATAGAAGATAAATCATATAAAGAAGCTATGAAAATAGCTGAAAAAGTTCATAGTGAATTTGGAATGAAAGGAATTTCAAGAAGTGATTTTATACTAAGTGAAGGAGAATTTTATTTCTTAGAAGTAAATTCTTCACCAGGAATGACAAAAACAAGTTTAATTCCTGATTTAGCAACTCTTAAAGGTTATACTTTTGATGATGTTGTAAGAATAACAGTTGAAACATTTTTGAAATAATTAGGGGAACTTAATGAAAGTAAGATTGTTGATATTGAATATAATAATGTATTTAGTATATATGTATCTTGCCTTTGTCACATAACTACTATTTGAAATCAGCTAGCGTTAATTATTGTGATATCATTGAGTTAATATTTATTAGGTGTGATGCATTCTTAGTCGGTTTTATTTTAAAGGTGGATTAATGAATTTCGGTGACATCGCTAACATTAAAGTATCTGAAACATTTGATAAGGCAAGAGTTGCTATAACTTTGTCTGCGTTTTTTGAATATCTTGAATGGTATTCTTGTGAGTTTGATTATGAATTATTGCCTATAGAAGCACAAAAAGCCTTTTTGACAGGTCTTGCTTATGTTAATGGTGCATCTTCAATCATAAATAGTGAGTCTTATAATCCTAATGACCGTTATAAAGCTTTGCTCAGATATATGAATAAAAAAGGTCTTAAGGTAAGATTTTCTGCGCCAAATGACTTTAATTTATTATTAGAAGCTTCTAAAGAATGCGGTAATATTCAGTTAAAAATTGAAGCGGTTAGGCTATTTAAAGATGTCACGTCAATCCATGATGTAGAGTCGATTATTAACAGTGCATTTAAGTTTATCAAAAAAGAACTTAGTCTTTTTCAAAACCATCATAAAAACAGCCGGCGTGTGACAAAAAACAAACGCGACGATATTCCTGTAGGTAATATCACTGATAGGAAAGTGGTGGAAAGAAAAATGGCTGTATTTAATTTGGCTACGGTTTATCGCGGAAAGGTAGTTACTAAATTTGACTTAGAATGGGATAGTAAATGATTGTGTAGTATGCTGATAACAAACAGCTCAAGTAGGGACATTTTGAAATGGGTATTCAAAAAATAAAAGAGCATCCATTTTAGTGGATGCTCTTCAAATACTATTTATTTGCTTATTTTGAAAGGCTATCAATGTAATCAGCGTACCACTGCATCATCTCTCTACGCCCTTCCAAATACTGAGCATGGTTATACGTACCACGAATACTGTTTTTATCCACATGTGCAAGCTGTGTCTCAATCCAGGCTGTATTGAAACCTTGCTCGTGTAGAATTGTACTCATCGTGTGACGAAAACCATGTCCTGTCACTCGACCTGAATAACCAATACGGCGAACGAGAACTGTTAGCGCCATATCGCTCATTGGTTTTTTAGGATCATTACGACCTGGAAATAAAAGAGAATGGATACTCGTTATTGGGCGAAGTTGGTTAAGTAAATCAATAACTTGATTAGACAAAGGGACCATATGTGGTCGTCCCATTTTCATTCGCTCTTTAGGTATATGCCAAAGCTGTTTTTCAAAATCAAACTCTGACCATTCAGCTTTACGTAATTCTCCAGGCCTCACTCCAGTAAGCATCGTCAGTTTCATAGCAATTTTGACTAAGATGCTACCGCTGTACGTTTCAAGCGTCCGAAGAAAATCAGGTAACTCATCTTTCATGAGAAAGGCATAGTGCTCCTTCTCATGAACTACAAGAGCACTAGCCAAATCAGGCGCAGGATTATACTCAGCACGACCAGTTACAATCGCATACTTCCAAACTTCACCACATCGTTGGCGAACTTTACGAGCTTTCTCTGTTGCACCTCTTGTTTCTAGCTTTGAGAGTACCTCCAAAAGCTCAAGTGGCTTAATATCCTTGATTGGCCGATGTCCAATAAAAGGAAATACATCCTTTTCGAAAGTACGCATCATCTCTTCACGATATGATACTGACCAGCGGTCAAACCTCCGTGTATACCATTCTCGAGCTATCGCCTCGAATGAGCTTTCTACCTCAAGCTGGCGAGATAGCTTTTCCAGTTTTCTCTCCTGACCTGGATCTTTCCCTTCAAGTAGCAATTTTTTTGCTTCTTCACGTCGAGAACGAGCTTGGGCTAAGGAGATATCAGGATAGACACCAATAGCAAGTAATTTTTCTTTGCCTGCAAACCGATACTTAAACCGCCAATACTTTGAACCGCTCGGATTAACAAGTAGATACAGTCCACCGCCGTCACTAAGCTTAAATGCCTTGTCTCTAGGCTTTGTCGTATCGATTTGTCGTATTGTTAATTTCATAGGGGGTACCTCCCAAACAGGGGTATCTATATACCCCTATTCGTACCCCCACAGTTGGCTTGACCGACGTAGAGGCACGTTGAACTCAGTTGAGTAATAAAATAGGAAAAATGCTTATTTTACAAGGGGTAATTGAGTTCAGGAGACTTAGAGAGAGGTAGGTTTGGAGCGGGTGAAGGGAATCGAACCCTCGTATGCAGCTTGGGAAGCTACCGTTCTACCATTGAACTACACCCGCACACGCCGTAATTCGAAAACGATTATAACCCCCTGCCTGCGCACTGCAAGCCTAAAGAGGCTTAACTGATTGAGAATTAAGCAGGAAAAAGTATGGATAATTGTTTCCGTGCAGCATATCGCATTTCTGCATCATCGCTCGCAACCGTGATGTCTAATGCCACCCTCACCACCCGCGCGCCACTTCAGATGCCAACCGTTGCTGCCCATAAAAAAACGGAGCCCACAGGCTCCGTTTTCTGGTTCTTAGCGTAACGCGTCTAACTTATTTTTGCAGACGCATCGCAGGGAACAGGATCACGTCACGGATGCTCGGCGCGTTCGCGAAGATCATCGCCAGACGGTCGATACCGATACCTTCACCGGCTGTTGGTGGCAGGCCGTATTCCATCGCCATGATGTAGTCAGCATCGTAGTGCATCGCTTCGGCATCACCGGAGTCACGCTCTACCAGCTGCTGACGGAAACGACGATCCTGATCTTCTGGGTCGTTCAACTCGGAGTAAGCGTTCGCGATTTCACGCGCACCGATGAACAGCTCGAAGCGGTCAGTTACGGTTGGATCTTCATCGTTAGCACGTGCCAGCGGAGAAGTTTCTGCTGGGTGCTTGGTGATGAAGGTTGGCTGAATCAGGCAATGCTCAGCCAGCTCTTCGAAGATCTCAACTTGCAGACGACCTACGCCCCACTGTGGCTGGTACTTGATACCGTGCGCATCACAAGTCGCACGTGCAGCTTCCAGCGTATCCAGTTGATCCATGGTCAGCTCAGTGTACTTCACAGTCGCTTCCGCTGGAGTCAGACGGTCGAACGGCTTACCGAAGTCATACACGTGGTCACCGTAATGAACGGTGGTGCTGCCCAGAATGTTCATGGCCAGTGTACGCAGCATGTCTTCGGTCTTGTCCATCAGATCGTTGTAGTCAGCATACGCCTGGTAGAATTCCAGCATGGTGAATTCTGGGTTGTGACGAGCAGACAGACCTTCGTTACGGAAGTTACGGTTAATCTCGAACACACGCTCCATACCACCGATCACCAGACGCTTCAGATACAGCTCTGGCGCGATACGCAGGAACATCTCTTGATCCAGTGCGTTGTGGTGAGTCGCAAATGGCAGTGCAGTGGTACCACCCGGAATTGGGTGCAGCATCGGGGTTTCCACTTCCACGAAATTCTGCTCTTCCAGATAACGACGGATGCCGCTGATCACTTTAGAGCGGATTTCGAAAGTACGACGAGATTCCGGATTGGTGATCAGATCCAGATAGCGCTGACGATAGCGCATTTCCATGTCTGACAGGCCGTGGAACTTGTCTGGTAACGGGCGCAGTGCCTTGGTCAGCAGACGTACGTCTGAACAGTGGATTGTCAGCTCGCCGGTCTGAGTCTTAAACAGCTTACCGCGTGCCCCGATGATGTCGCCCATGTCCCATTTCTTGAACTTCTCGTTGTAAACGCCCTCTGGCAGCTCATCACGAGATACATACAGCTGGATCTGACCACCCATATCCTGCAGGGTAACGAATGCAGCTTTACCCATGATACGACGAGTCATGATACGGCCCGCAACAACCACTTCTTTACCCAGTGCTTCCAGCTCTTCCTTAGACTTGTCGTCGAAGGCAGCATGCAGGTCACCGGAGATGCTGTCACGGCGGAAATCATTCGGGAAAGCAATCCCTTCTTCACGCAGAGCTGCCAGCTTCGCGCGTCGGGTTGCCATCTCGCTGTTCAGATCTAATGTACTTTCTTGCTCAAGATTTTGTTGTTCAGACATGGGAGTTCCTTACAATCCGGCTTTCAAACTGGCCTCAATAAAGCGATCTAAATCACCGTCCAATACCGCTTGTGTATTGCGGTTTTCGATTCCTGTACGCAAATCCTTGATGCGGGAGTCATCCAGAACGTAAGAACGAATCTGGCTTCCCCATCCGATGTCAGACTTAGTGTCTTCCATCGCTTGCTTTTCAGCATTTTGTTTCTGCAGTTCCAGCTCATACAATTTGGCTTTCAACTGCTTCATACACTGATCTTTGTTCTTGTGCTGGGAACGGTCGTTCTGGCACTGAACCACGGTGTTGGTTGGCAAGTGAGTAATACGTACCGCCGATTCGGTCCGGTTTACGTGCTGACCACCGGCACCCGATGCGCGATATACGTCAATGCGCAGATCCGCCGGGTTAATCTCGATATCGATATCGTCATCAATTTCCGGATAAATAAACACGGAGCTAAATGACGTATGACGACGACCGCCGGAGTCAAACGGGCTCTTACGTACTAAACGGTGCACACCGGTTTCGGTACGCATCCAGCCGTAAGCATACTCACCGCTGATCTTAATGGTGGCAGATTTCACGCCTGCCACTTCACCGTCTGAGACTTCCATAATCTCAGTTTTAAATCCTTTGCTTTCGGCCCAGCGCAGATACATGCGCAGTAACATGCTGGCCCAGTCCTGTGCTTCGGTGCCGCCGGAGCCGGCTTGCAAATCCAGATAGCAATCAGAACTGTCGTTCGGACCGGAGAACATCCGGCGGAACTCGAGCTTGGCGAGTTTGGCTTCCAGAGCGCTTAATTCGGCGACAGCTTCGTTGAAGGTCTCTTCATCGTCCGCTTCAACGGCCAGCTCCAGCAAGCCTTCCACATCTTCCAGGCCCTGATCTAATTCGTCGATGGTGTTAACCACCGCTTCCAGTGCGGAGCGCTCTTTACCCAGCGCTTGAGCACGTTCCGGCTCATTCCACACATCAGGTTGTTCTAACTCAGCATTGACTTCTTCTAGACGCTCTTTCTTGGCATCGTAGTCAAAGATACCCCCGAAGGGTATTGGTGCGCTCAGTCAGGTCTTGAATACCGTTTTTTACAGGATTGATTTCAAACATAGTGATTCGCGTCTTTACTCATCATTTTCGGGCTAAAACAGGTGAAGTCTAGCGGATTCAGGGCCTAAGTTACAGGCCGAGTTACCTTAATGCGGCTCCAGATGCTCCACCAGCAATTGCAGGCTACGGTTACCCCGAAACTCGTTGATATCCAACCGATAAGCCAAGGTCACTTTTCGCACTGACGGATCCGGCCAAATCTGAGTATCGACGTTAAATGCGATCCCATCCAGTAATGGGCCACCGTCTACCGGCTCTAGCAACATTTTCAGGTGTCGCTCACCCACTTTACGCTGCTGCAACAGGTTAAATTCCCCGTCAAACAGTGGCTCGGGGAAGTTTTGTCCCCACGGCCCCGCAGCACGTAGCAATTCAGCGGTATGCATGCTCATCATCTCTGCCGGCAACGGACCATCAGTCCAGATTTTGCCTTGCAGTGCCGAAGGCTCGAGCCACTCGGTGACAATGTCGGCGAAACAGCGCTGAAAATCGTCGAACCGCTGTTCATGGATGGACAATCCCGCTGCCATCGCATGACCACCAAAGCGTAAAATCAATCCGGGATGACGCGAGTCAATTCGCTCTAACGCATCACGCATGTGCAGTCCGCTAATCGAACGCCCCGAGCCTTTGATAATCCCATCGCCTGCTGGTGCAAATGCAATCACGGGACGATGAAAACGCTCTTTTATGCGTGAAGCTAGAATCCCTACCACTCCTTGATGCCACTCTGGGTGAAACAGTGCAAGACCGAAAGGTAACAAATTATGATCTTGATCTAGTTTCTGGCAAAGATTTAATGCTTCCTGCTGCATACCCTGCTCAATTTCGCGCCGAGTCTGGTTTAAAACGTCCAAATCACAGGCTAACTGACGGGCTGTTGCCATATCGTCACACAAGAGTAATGCAACACCTAATGACATGTTGTCAAGACGTCCTGCTGCATTTAAACGCGGGCCCAGTGCAAACCCTAAATCGGACGCCACTAACTGAGTACGATCTTTGTTAGCGATTTCCAGCAGCGCAGTGATCCCCGGACGACAACGCCCAGCGCGAATGCGACTTAAACCCTGCCAGATTAAAATTCGGTTATTGGCATCCAGCGGCACCACATCGGCCACGCTCCCCAGCGCCACCAAATCCAACAGCTCGGCCAGATTCGGCTCGGCTAATTGGCGCTCACTGAACCAATTGGCTTCACGCAGGCGCGTACGCAGCGCCAACATCAGATAAAATGCGACCCCAACCCCCGCCAGCGCTTTGGACGGAAACGCGCATTGCTCCAGATTCGGGTTCACGATGGCATCGGCATCCGGCAGAGTATCGCCCGGCAGGTGGTGATCGGTAACCAGCACCTGAATACCGCGCCGATGCGCCTCTTCAATCCCGCTATACGACGAAATACCGTTATCCACGGTCATGATCAGCTCTGCGCCCAGTGCTTCGGCTTGCACCACCACTTCGGGACTTAAGCCATAACCATCTTCAAAACGGTTCGGCACCAGAAAATTGACCTTGTTCGCCCCCAGGCTGCGCAGCGCCAAGACGCTCAAGGCGGTACTGGTGGCCCCATCGGCATCAAAGTCACCCACAATCGTGATCTGACGCTCGGCCAGCATGGCCTGATACAGCAACTCCGTCGCCGCATCGACACCGTGCAGCAGACGATAATCCAGCATCCCTTTTACTGAGCGCTCCAGCTCTGGCATCGATTGCACGCCACGGCTGGCATAAATTTGCCGCAGCAGCGGCGGCTGCACGGCAGACAGGTGGGCGTCATCCACATGAGGACGCCGGCAAATCTCAACGTTCATCGCTTTCTCGGATCACATGACAGTAGAGAGGGAAAACCAGCCGGATAGCCGACTCAGTCTTACACCTAAGCATGGCGCGCATTGCCGAAAGGACAATGCGCAGCCGAAGGGAGTTATTTATACGCTTTCAGCACTTCCAGCAGACCTTTCGGATCGCGATAGCCCGGCAGCAGATCGCCATTTGGCAGCAAAATCGCTGGCGTGCCCTGCACCCCAAATTGGTGACCTAAAGTAAACTGCTGCGCAATCACCGATGCTTTGCTGTCTTGCGCCGGCACCTCTTTACCTGCCATCGCATCGCTAAAGGCTTGCTTGCGATCAGCGGCAGCCCAAATACCGGCCATTTGGTTGGCCGAGTTCGAGCCAATGCCGTAACGAGGGAAAGCCAGATAGCGCACGGTAATGCCCAGATCGTTGTACTCTTTCATCTCATCGTGCAACTTGCGGCAATAGCCACAGGTGGTATCGGTAAAGACGGTGACCACGTACTTCTGATCTTTGGCCTTGTACACGATCATCTCGTTGTCCATCTTGGCCAGTTGTTCCATCAGCAGCTGATTGGTCACGTTCACCGGCTGTTGGCCGGTAAGCTGGAACATCGGCCCTTGCAGGATAAACTCACCGTTATCGCTGACATACAGAACACCGCTGTCGCTGAGTACTGTTTTCATGCCCGCCAGTGGCGATGGCTTGATCTGCGCATTGGTGATCCCCAGCGCACTCAGTTTGCTTTGGATCTGAGCATCATCAGCCTGAGCACCCTGCCAGACAAACAGACTCAGTACAGCGGCAGCAGTAAACGTCTTTTTCATGTAAGTATCCTGTTTCCGTTATTCGGTGATGCCCGCACCAGCAGGCAGCTTAAAATTAAGCACGCGGATGATGCTCTTGATGCAGCTGTTTCAAACGCTCGGTAGCCACATGCGTATAAATCTGGGTGGTGGATAAGTCCGTGTGCCCCAGCAGCATCTGCACTACCCGCAAATCTGCGCCATGATTGAGCAGATGGGTGGCAAACGCATGGCGTAATACGTGCGGCGACAGCTGTTCGCTATCAATGCCGGCGCGCACGGCGTAATGTTTAATGCGGTGCCAGAAAGTCTGACGGGTCATCCGGTTACCGCGCTGACTCGGGAAAACCACATCCGAAGACTGCTCTCCCAGCAAGCTGGCACGGCCATAGGTCAGAAACTGCTCCAGCCAGTATAAAGACTCTTCCCCCATCGGCACCAGTCGCTCTTTGTTTCCTTTACCGATCACCCGTACCACACCTTGACGTAGGCTCAGACTATCCATGGTCAGTCCGACCAGCTCAGACACCCGCAGCCCACAGGCATACAGAAGCTCCAGCATCGCTTTGTCACGCAGCTCCAGCGGTAATTGCGGATCGGGCGCGGCCAGTAAACGCTCCACCAGTGCTTCGCTCAAATCTTTCGGCAAGCGTTGCGGTAATTTGGGCCGCATCAGGATGGCGGTCGGATCATCGGCGCGCAATTTCTCACGATACAAATACTGGAATAACCGGCGTAATGCACTCAGTAAACGTGCGGTACTGCTGGCTTTGTAGCCCTGATCGACCCGCTCGGCCAACAGCGCCTGTAAATCCAGACTACTGACACTCAGCAAAGAGGCGTTACTGCGCGCCAAACGCACCAATAGCGGGTTGATGTCATGCCGGTACGACGCCAGCGTATTCTCCGACAGATTGCGCTCCATCCAGATGGCATCGAGAAATTGTTCGACCAGTGCGATATTTTGTAATGCGTGATCCTGCTGCACGGCTCCTCCTGTATCGGTATGGAGCTCTACGTTACCGCGCTGTGGCACAATGGCAAGCAAGATCTGCTACACTCGCGGCATTCACCACCCGGATACGGTATGTCACATGAAAATTGGCTTATTCTACGGTTCAACCACCTGCTATACCGAAATGGCAGCAGAAAAAATCCGCGATACGATCGGGGCAGAGTTGGTGACCCTGCACAATATTAAAGACACGCCACTGACCGATATGGCGCAGTACGATGCATTGATCCTCGGCATTTCGACCTGGGATTTCGGCGAGCTACAAGAAGATTGGGCTACCCGTTGGGCGGAGTTCGACACGCCAGCACAAACCGCCGCCCTGCAAGGCAAACTGGTCGCCTTGTATGGCTTGGGCGATCAGCTCGGTTACGGCGAATGGTTCTTAGATGCGCTCGGTATGCTGCATCAGAAAGTCAGTGCCTGTGGCGCCCGCAGCATCGGTTACTGGCCCGCCGAAGGCTATGAGTTCAGTGCTTCACAAGCCCTTACCGACGATCAGCAACATTTCGTTGGGCTGGCGCTGGATGAAGAGAGCCAGTACAGCCAAAGCGATGAGCGTATCCAACGCTGGTGTGAGCAGATCCTCACGGAAATCGCCGAGCAGCTGTAAGCGGCGAGCACCAAAACAAAAACGGCGCCCAAGGCGCCGTTTTGCATTCTAAACTGTCTTTGGCGAGTGATTAAGCCGTTTGCACCTGTGAGGCTTGCTCACGAGCAGGCAACATCAGTGCCACCACCAACGCGATTGCGGTTGGCAGTACCCACGCCATGCTCTTGCTAAACAGTGGCAGGAAGCTCATCACCGACAGATTGACACCCGCCGCCACTGCCGCATCCATCAAGCTGAACACCAGTGCCACACCCAGAACCAAGCGATAACTCAGCGCTGGATTTCTCAGCCATGGGCGCACGAAAGTCAGCATCACCAGACCAATGGCCAGCGGATACAGCGCGTACAGAACCGGTACCGACAGGCTGATCAAGGTGCTCAAGCCAACGTTCGCCACCACTGCGCAGATAACCCCTAAGATCAGTACCCACTGACGATAGCTCAGCGCAGTCAGGCTGGAGAAGTAATCAGAGCACGCACTGATCAGGCCAACCGCCGTGGTCATACAGGCCAGAATAACGACGGCAGACAAGATCCACTGACCCGGCTGACCGAACAGCGCTTGTACATAAGCAGCAAAGATAGCGCCACCGTTATCCAGACCACCGGCAATCGCGCCAGAAGTGGCACCCAGACGGAACAAGGACACGTACACAAACGCCAGACCCGCCGCCGCAATCAGACCGGCAATGATCAAGTAGTTACAGGTTTGCTTGGTATCGGTGATGCCTTTGCTGCGGATCACATCCACAATCAGCATGCCGAACATCAGGGCCGCAAAGGTATCCATGGTGTTATAGCCATCCAAGAAACCTTTGGTAAACGGCGTCGCGATGTAATCGCCTTGCGCAGCTTCTACCACGCCTTGCGGCGCAACGACCACGGCAACCGCCAGCACCACCAGCAGCAGGAACAGCACTGGCGTCATCACTTTACCGATGCTGTCGATCAGCGCACCACGGCTCCACGACAGCGCCATCGCGATAGCAAAGAAACCAGCAGTCACCAGCATCTGCACCGTGGCATCCGGCGCAGCAAAATACGGTTTGAGCGCCATTTCATAAGCCACCAGACCGGTACGCGGCGCGGCAAACGCAGGACCAATCACGATGAACAGCAGCACGGACGCAAAAGTACCGAACCCAGCAGGCAGATCGCGGGTCATGTTCGGCAGACCGCCGCCCGCACGGGCCACGGCAATAATCGAAATCAGAGGTAGGCCGACAGCGGTCGCCAGAAAGCCCAGAGTGGTATACAGCGCATGGTCACCTGCCAGTTGGCCAGCCAACGGAGGGAAAATAATGTTGCCTGCGCCCAAAAAGAAGGCAAAGGTCATCATGCCCAATCCCATCACATCTTGCCATTTTAATGTCTGCTTCACGGCAATACCTCTTATTCACAAAAGTCTGTCGGTCAACACATTTACCAGAATTCAGGCAACAGAAGGCAGTGGCGAAGAAATCACCAGAAAAAACAGTCTGAATAATAAATTGGCTGGTAAACGTGAAAAGTAGTGATGCTTATTTGTCAGGATTCTGCGCCGTATCAGATTGGTAGTACACCCTGTCCGGCTGTTGATTAATTGTTAATCAGAATAACCCGCTATTTACTGTTCACTTACCAGCATCATGTATGATCCGCTTAGGCTGTGCAATGCGATCACATAAAAAGGTAAAAATCTTTTGTGAGATCCTGATAGTTGCAGTGATAACTTCCGTCAGAGTTGTTTATAACCAGTGTATTGTTCTGAGTTTTTTGGGGCGATAACCCAAATTCCAGCAGAATCCGTTGAGGTGCTTTCCCCTCGCGACCACTTACGCTTACATTTTGATAACAAAACCAGCCCTGTTGTTCCGCCGCACTTTGCAACGCCAAACCGGCGCTGTACGGCAGCACCAAACACAAGCGTCCGAGCGGGTTTAACAGCGGCCGCGCGGCGTCCAGCAAGGCTTGGTGAGTCAAGGTATCGGTATAACGCGCTTGCTCACGCTGGTTATCACGGCAGGCTACCCCAGGGGTAAAATAGGGCGGATTGGAGACAATCAAATCGAACTGCTCGGCCGGCGCTTCGGCGGCCAGCTGCTGCAGCGGTAAGTGCTGAATCAGAATTTTATCCGGCCACGGCGATGCCGCGACATTCTCAGCCGCTTGCTGACAAGCATCGGCATCAATATCGATGGCGGTAATCTGTGTGTCAGATGGCGAGCGTTGTGCTAACATCAGCGCTATTAGTCCCGTTCCCGTTCCGATATCCAGAACCTTTGTCACGCCTTGCAGCGAAGCCCAGGCTCCCAGCAGGATCCCGTCCGTGCCGACTTTCATCGCGCAACGATCGTGTGCCACAAAAAACTGCTTAAAGGTAAAGCCATTACGTGGCAATGCTGCTCGCGACGGCGTTGCCGACGCATTAAGAGGCGCAGTGACAGGGGATGAGGATTTATCAGACATGGCAGACTCCGTATTGCGGGCTGCCAAGAATAGGCGAAATACATTAACGCGTGAAGGGGCGTGAAGCAAAACGCCGGCAAGGGTATAATCCCTTCCTCGCAAAAGAGGTGAACCATGGTAGCGACACAATTTTCCGAATTAGATCTTGATCCACGTCTTCTGGCTGCACTGAAGGACAAGGGCTACGAACGCCCAACCGCCATTCAGAGCGAAGCCATTCCTGCTGCCATGGAAGGCCGCGATGTAATGGGCTCGGCCCCTACCGGTACCGGTAAAACCGCCGCGTTTTTGCTGCCGGCGATCCAGCACCTGCTGGACTACCCACGTAAAAAGCCGGGTGCCCCACGCGTACTGGTCTTAACACCAACCCGTGAACTGGCTATGCAGGTCGCCGATCAGGCCCGTGAGCTGGCCGCCAATACCCATTTGGCGATTGCGACCATCACCGGTGGTGTGGCGTATTTGAATCACGCTGAAGTGTTCAGCAAAAACCAAGATATCGTGGTAGCGACCCCAGGTCGTCTGCTGCAGTACATCAAAGAAGAGAACTTTGACTGCCGCGCCGTTGAAATTCTGATCTTCGACGAAGCCGACCGCATGCTGCAAATGGGCTTCGGTCAGGACGCCGAGAAGATCTCCGCCGAAACGCGCTGGCGTAACCAGACCTTCTTGTTCTCCGCCACACTGGAAGGTGATGCGCTGCAAAACTTTGCCGATCGTCTGCTGAACGATCCGGTGAAGATCGAAGCTGAGCCGAGCCGTCGTGAGCGCAAGAAGATCCTGCAGTTCTACTACCGCGCCGATAATCTGGAGCACAAAACTGCGCTGCTGGCGCACCTGCTCAAGCAAGACGATGTCACCCGCGCGATCGTGTTTGTGCGCAAGCGTGAGCGAGTTCGTGAGCTGGTGGATAACCTGCACCGTCAGGGCATTATTGCCGGTTATCTGGAAGGGGAAATGGCGCAGACCCAGCGTACCCGCGCCATTGATAAGCTGAAAAACGGCGATATCAAAGTGCTGGTAGCGACCGATGTCGCCTCCCGCGGTATCGATATCGATGACATCAGCCACGTGTTTAACTTCGACCTGCCACGCACCGCCGATGCTTACCTGCACCGCATTGGTCGTACCGGTCGTATTGGCCGTAAAGGTACCGCCATCTCGTTGGTCGAAGCGCACGATTTTGACCTGCTGGGCAAAATTACCCGCTACATCAACGAAGAGCTGAAGTACCGCGTGGTCGACGAATTGCGTCCACAGACCAAAGCGCCGAAGCACGAAGGTCGTAAAGGGCCATCGAAGAAACAAAAAGAGCGGCAGAAGAAAAAACGCGCCGAGAAGCTGGAGCAGAAAACGGAAGAGAAAACCAAAATCCGGGTTCGCGACAAGAAAAACATCGGTAAGCGTCGTCAAGCGAGCAGCGAAGAGAACGTGGCCGCGAAGCAAAAGCTGGAGGCCGCTGCACGCGCCGAGCGTAAACGCGCTCTGGCCGCACAACGCGCCGCCGAGGATGAGTACGACGATTAATCGGTCAACGTACCCCACATCCCCATACACAGCCCGCCTTGCGCGGGCTGTGTGCTATTTGGCGCTTGCTTGCATTAGAGCTTACGTGAATTAACGTTAGGGTGAACCCCATCCTACCGCCATCACTTACAGCTCCGCATCGCGGCGGAACACCCACTCCAATTCGGTGGATGCCTCTGGGCAGTACGCATAGCCCTCATAATCAAAATCTTTGAGCTGCTCAGGCTCAGTCAAACGTTCGGTGATGATAAAACGGCTCATCAGGCCACGCGCTTTTTTGGCGTAGAAGCTGATGATTTTGTACTTACCGTTTTTGCGGTCTTGAAACACCGGCTTGATAATCGTCGCGCGCAACTTGGCCGGTTTCACCGCTTTGAAATACTCATCCGATGCCAGATTAATCAGCACCGCATCGCCTTGCTCTTGCAAGGCCTGATTCAATGTCTCAGTGATCTGCTCGCCCCAGAATCGGTACAGATCGGCACCTGCTGGGTTGGCCAAGCGGGTCCCCATCTCTAAGCGATACGGCTGCATCAAATCTAACGGCCGCAATACGCCATACAGACCGGACAACATACGCAGGTGCTGCTGGGCAAAATCAAAATCCGCTTCACTAAATTGCTCGGCCTGCAAACCGGTATACACATCGCCTTTAAAGGCCAAAATCGCTTGCCGCGCATTCTCTGGGCTAAACGGCGGTTGCCATTCGGCAAAACGAGCCGCATTCAGGCCAGCCAGTTTGTCACTGATGCTCATCAAGGAAGCAATTTGCGCCGGAGTCAGCACACGACAGATGTCAATCAGCTCAGCGGCCGGAGCCAAGAGCGTTGGCTGGGTAAAACGGGTGGTAGCCAGCGGACTGGTGTAATCCAGCGTTTTGGCCGGCGAGATAACAATCAACATAGCGCGCTCATCCTCATGCGACAAAATAGGGCGACAGGCCACTCGATGCGCCTTACCGCGGCGAGCCTCAACACTCGCTCCAATCTGATAGGTTACTGTAACAAAAAAGCCACGCGGGGTTGAAGAACTCCCCGCGTGGCTTTTTCAATGGCTGCAATAGCTGAATCTGTTATTCGGCCATTTTACGCAGCGCGTCTGGATCATCCCAAATGCCCGGCTCAAGCTGGCTGTGCAGCTCAGGATACTTACGCACATCGAATACTGGCAATTTGCCAGAGTCGAGCTGTTCGTTGTAATCCTTGGCCAGCTTGATAGCGGTGCCTGACAGCAACAAGATAGCAATCAGGTTAGTCAGCGCCATCAGACCCATAGAGATATCCGCCATCGCCCAAACAATTGGCAACTCGGCCACTGCGCCGAAAATTACCATGCCCAGTACCATGCCACGGAACATCAGCAGGCGCTTATTGCCGTTGTGCTCCAAGAACACCAAGTTGGTTTCTGCGTACGCATAGTTGGCGATGATAGAGGTAAAGGCGAAGAAGAACACCGCTACCGCGATGAAGATTGCGCCCCAATCACCCACCGCAGTCGACAGCGCACGTTGCGTCAGGTCGATGCCGCTCATGCCCTGACCGGTTTCCAGCGTGCCAGAGGTCAGGATAATTGCCGCGGTGGCGGTACAGATAACGATAGTGTCCATAAACACGCCCAGCATCTGCACATAACCTTGTGAGGCTGGGTGTGGCGGATACGGAGAAGCGGCCGCGGCGGCGTTTGGCGCCGACCCCATACCGGCCTCGTTAGAGAACAGACCGCGTTTCACGCCGTTAATCATTGCTTGGCTAATGGTGTACGCCAAGGTACCGGCCGCCGCTTCCTGCCAACCGAACGCACTTTTCACGATCAGTGCAATCACATCCGGCAGCTTGCTGATGTTGATACCCACGACATACAGGGCCAGCAGCAGGTAAACCAGCGCCATCACCGGCACAATCAGCTCTGCCACGCGGGCGATGGTGCGCACACCACCGAAGATGATCACCGCGGTCAGCACCACCAGACCAATCCCCACGCCCAGCTGCGGCACACCAAAGGCCACATGCATCGCTTGCGCAATGGAGTTGGACTGAACCGCGTTAAACACCAGACCGAAGGCGATGATCAAGAAGATGGAGAACAGCACCCCCATCCGACGCATGCCAAGGCCCTTTTCCATGTAATACGCCGGACCACCACGGTAGTTGCCCTGATCATCTTTAGTCTTGTACAGCTGTGCCAGCGTACTTTCGACGAAGGCAGTCGCCATACCGATGAAAGCGACCACCCACATCCAGAAAATGGCACCCGGGCCACCCAGTGTCAGCGCCACGGCAACACCGGCCAGGTTACCGGTCCCGACACGGGCGGCAAGACTGGTACATAAAGCTTGGAAAGAGGAGATACCGGAATCATCGGAACGACGGCTGCGGCGCAAGATGGAGAACATATGACCGAAATGACGGATTTGCAGAAAACCCAATCTCAGCGTGAAAAACAGTCCAGCACCCAACAAGAAATAGATAAGCACCGATCCCCATAGGAGATCGTTAACAAACGAGATTAAGGCATTCACAGCAAACCCTCTGAAAAATAGTTATGAAATCAGATATTTAATATTAAAATTATTATAGTTGCTCCGTTTCTTCAGAGCTTATTTCTGCTGCCGTCACTGCAGTTGGCACTGCTGCGGAGCAGATTGTTCTGCCGTAGAACCAAAACAGGGTAACGGTGTATAGATAAAAAGGTCAATTTGCAATTACTAACCAAACGATTGCGCAAAAATAAGATAGCATACACTGAAAATTGTTACAAAGATCACACCGGATAACCGTTTCCGCAAAAACCTCTGCCCTTACTCAGGTATGCCCCCACGTGCTATTATCACAAGCCAACCAGGAAGGATCTGCATATGCAATTGATGCCAGTGCAACACAGAGGTTGGGTCTGCCACCTCTTCTATTGTCTGCTGCCCTGACACCGACTGGCTATGCAGCCGTGTACTGAATTATCCGGATAATCCGAGAACCGGTTTTTCCACGCACACCAACGTCGAGATAACTACAAATGGCTGACAAACTCTCTGCTCTACGCAAACTCACCACAGTTGTAGCGGACACTGGCGACATCGAAGCCATCAAACGTTACCAACCGGAAGATGCCACCACTAACCCGTCACTGATCCTCAACGCCGCCCAGATCCCGGAGTACGCGCCGCTGATCGATGATGCCGTTCGTTATGCCAAGGCACAGAGTCAGGATAAAGCCCAGCAAATCGTTGATGCCGCCGACAAACTGGCTGTCAACATCGGCCTGGAAATTCTGAAAATTGTTCCAGGACGCATCTCCACCGAAGTGGATGCGCGCCTGTCTTATGACACCGAAGCCAGTCTGGCTAAAGCTCGCAAGCTAATCCGTCTGTACAACGAAGCCGGGATCAGCAATGACCGTATTCTGATTAAACTGGCCTCAACTTGGCAGGGTATTCGCGCAGCGGAAATCTTAGAGCAAGAAGGGATCAACTGTAACCTGACCCTGCTGTTCTCCTTCGCCCAAGCTCGCGCTTGTGCGGAAGCCGGTGTGTTCCTGATCTCCCCATTCGTGGGCCGCATCATGGACTGGTACAAAGCCAACACCGAACAGAAGAGCTTTGCGCCGCATGAAGATCCGGGCGTCATCTCCGTGACCTCTATCTACAACTATTACAAGCAGCACGGCTACCACACTGTGGTTATGGGTGCGAGCTTCCGTAATATCGGCGAAATCACCGAGCTGGCCGGTTGCGACCGCCTGACTATCGGCCCGAACCTACTGCAAGAGCTGGCTGAAGCCGAAGGCGAACTGCCGGTGAAACTGGCGTACCACGGTGAAGTTCTGCCGCGTCCTGCACGCATGACCGAAGCGGAGTTCTACTGGCAGCACAACCAAGATCCAATGGCTGTCGAGAAACTGTCTGACGGTATCCGTAAGTTTGCCGTCGACCAAGGCAAACTGGAGCAGATGATCGAAGCGCGTCTGTAATAGTCCAGTTGCTGTGCAACTATCTGCAAAAAGGTGCGTATATCGCACCTTTTTTGTTGCCGATCACAGCCCAGAAAATAATTCATCGCCACACAACAAAACCGTCACCAACTTGTTCTATTTTCAACCTTGCTGTGCTATTACCAAAACCGATTAACCACGTAGCACTAACACGTAGCGAGGTAACACCATGGAAGGGTATTTCTTCGACGAAACTGACACGAGTGAGAAAACTTCACGTGGAGGGAAACAGCAGAAGAAAAGGAAATGGCGTGAAATCGAAGCACTGAAAGACAAGTACCGCCTGCAACGCGAACTGAAAAGCATCGATATTCTGAACGACTACTCACTGGAAGACCTGCGTTTCTAAGCCCCTTTTCAGACCCGCCGCTGGCGGGTCTGCCGTTTCTCAGCATCTCTTAACGTTTATCAACACAAAGTCTTGGCCACCCGCCAAAGCCTTAGCTCACCGCACTTTGTAAACGGGTCGCCAGCTGCACATATTGAGCGGTGATCGCATCGCCGAATAACGGATCGGCAGTTAACGGCTGTAATTGCCCCATCAACTGCTGCCAGTCCGCCGGTTGCAAGGTGGTTTTCAGCAAAGGAAAGATCTGTTGCTCTTCCAACACGATATGCTGACGCTGCAATGCAATGAAATAGCGTACTTTTTCCGTTAACAGCGCGGTTGGAATAATCTGATCCGCCATCACCATCTGCAGCAGGGCATAAAACTGCTGACACGCCGCCGACAACGTCTCATGGGCCTGTGCCAGTGACGCTATCTGCGCCGCCTCATCCGGATACTGGGTGCTGAAATAGGTATAAATCTGATCTTCGAGGCAGTGGTGATGCTGTTCGGCATGTGGGATCAGGTACTCCGCCACATCGCGCAGCAGACGGTAATTTACCCCGTCGCCACGCTCTAGCCCGGCTAACTCTTCTTCCAGAACCGCCAGTAACCGGCTGATATTGGTATGCTCACGCGTCAACTGGGTCAGCAGCATGATCTTCTCCTTTTCCGTGGATATCGTCCTTGGGGCCACACAGAACGCCCTTCCCTTCGAGATAGAAAGGCGACGCTTGATGACCCAGACCACCGGTACTGACAATCCCCGCAGGCGCTGGTCTTCTCTGGCGTGTTATCCCCAATACTCCTTGTTGTACCACTCTCGGCCAACACTGCTGAGGATAAATGCTGATTTTTTAACCAATCTCACACACTTGAGGTGACGCGTTTCAGCTATGCAACACGGCTCGCGCTTGTAGCACGTAGCTAACTCGATTTAGAGCACCGGTTGCCAGTCAATGGCCGGTAAATTTTGCTGTGCTAACAGCTGATTCGTTTGTGAAAAGTGGCGACAGCCCAAGAAACCACGGTGTGCCGACAGTGGCGAAGGATGCGGCGCCGTGAGCACATGGTGACGCTGACGGTCAATAATGCGGCCCTTTTTCTGGGCATGCGCGCCCCACAACAAGAAGACCACCCCTTGGCGATGTTCGTTGACGGCGGCAATCACACGATCGGTAAAGGTTTCCCAGCCCAACTTGGCGTGCGAATGCGCTTGACCACGTTCCACGGTCAGCACGGTGTTGAGCAGCAACACGCCCTGAGCGGCCCAGCTTTTCAGGTAACCGTGCTGCGGGATCTGAAAGCCCGCAATATCCTGCGCCAGCTCTTTGTACATATTGACCAGTGAAGGCGGCACCGGCACCCCTGGCAGCACCGAGAAACACAAACCATGCGCCTGATTGGGGCCGTGATACGGGTCTTGCCCTAAGATCACCACTTTTACCTGCTCAAACGGGGTGTAGCGAAAGGCATTGAATACATCGTGCTCCGGCGGATAAATCTCTTTCCCCGCCGCGCGCTCAGCCGCTACATAGGCCATGGTGTCCAGAAAATAGGGTTGCTGCTTTTCAGCGCCAATCACATCGCTCCAGTTTAGCTCGGGCATGTGCATCTCCACTCAGATAATCGTTAACAAGGCGTAAGCTTACCCCCTTCGCTACTGGCTTATCCAGCCTTGCACGCGCCTATCTGCGCCAGATCTGCGCTAAGGTCGCATTTTAGCGCCTGCGGTTTGGCGCAGTTCTGCGCTTGTTGCTAAACTGTTAACACCACTCCTCTGACTGTGCGTGAGGCAACTTATGTCGATGATCAGCGCAAAAGAGTTTGCTCACTGGCTGTTTGAGCGCTTTAAAAACAATAAACAAGGCGTCTACCTGACTCGTAAGGACATCAGCCAACTCAGCGGACGGACTAAATTCAGCGTGGACTTTGTGCACGATATTCATCATGAGCTGATGCCGCTCGGTATGGCCTTTGTGACTGACACCGCGCGCGAATACTTTTTTCTGCTTCCACTCTCCAATCAATACTGGCGCCATTCACTGGAAGAGCAGTATCAACACGACTTCTTAAACGTTCTGCAGTTCGACAAAATCGAAAAACGCCAGCCATAAAACCGAATCCAGATCAATTTTCACCTTTCAGCGCGCATCTCACGATGTGCGCGAGATCATTTTTATACACTTGAATAAACCTTACTTTGAATCCGGATATTGACATACATCAAACAAGGTCACACAATAACCATCAACAAAGGTTGTAAACTATCAACTCTTTCTATAATTACCTTGCGGGAGATCGCTATGATTACTGGGATTCAGATCACCAAAGCTGCCAATGATGCACTGCTGAACTCTTTCTGGTTGCTGGATAGCACCACCGGTGAAGCGCGTTGTGTATGCGCCAAGAGCGAATACGCTGAAGATCAAATCGTTCCAGTTAACGATCTGGGCGAAATCGAATACCGTGAAGTAGCTCTGGACGTACAACCGACTGTACGTGTAGAAGGCGGTCAGCACCTGAACGTTAACGTTCTGCAGCGTGAAACGCTGGAAGATGCTGTTAATCATCCAGAAAAATACCCGCAGCTGACTATCCGTGTATCTGGTTACGCGGTACGTTTTAACTCTCTGACTCCAGAGCAGCAGCGCGACGTTATCACCCGTACTTTCACTCAGAGCCTGTAATTGGTTGCGGGAAAAATCCCCGCCGGATGTTCACATCCACTCTGATGCTTCTCTCCAACAGGCGGTTTCTAACCGCCTGTTTCATTTACATGAAGTCTCCTGATACTCCCCGTAATTAGTCACAGAAATCTCTAATTCATTATGGTATTTTGTTTGATACAGCTACACAGTTCGTAACTGTTAGCAATAAAAAATATAGCCATTAGAATTTAGTACAGGATTCTTCTCATGAAACTTATCGCCAAGCTCATCGCCGGGATACTGGCCGGGCTACTCTTGGGCTTTTATGCCCCCGAATGGGTTATCCGTCTACTATTGACTGCCAAGTCATTGATCGGAGAACTGATTAACTTCACCATCCCACTGATTATTTTGTTCTTCATCACCAGCGGGATCGCCAGCTTGCCGCGTAACTCAGGTAAAATCCTGGGTAAAACCGTGATCTTGGCTTATGCCTCGACCATCGTGGCGGGTACCTGTGCATTCCTGATTGCCGGTCAGGTTATTCCACTGCTCGCCGAAAATGCAGTGAACACAGAAGCCGTTGCCAACAAGCTGACACCGTTTATTCAACTGTCGATCCCGCCACTGTTTGGTGTGATGACCGCGCTGGCGACCGCTTTCCTGTTCGGGATCGGTATCAGCAAGACCCAGAATAAAACCCTGAAAGAAGCCAGTGATGGCGGCCGCGATATCATCGACGGTCTGCTGGCCAAGGTGATCATTCCAGTACTGCCGTTCTACATTGCCGGGGTCTTTGCCGAAATGACCATCGAAGGCACAGTATTCACCACCCTGAAAACCTTCGGGATCGTGCTGGCACTGGCCATCGTGATGCATTGGCTGTGGCTGACCGTGCTGTATGTCGGCGCGGGGATCATCTCTGGTCGTTCACCGCTGTTCCTGCTGCGCACCATGCTGCCAGCCTACTTCACCGCGGTCGGTACCATGTCTTCTGCCGCCACCATTCCGGTCACTCTGCGTCAGACCAAAGCGATGGGCGTGAACGAAGGCGTGGCGAACTTCACCATCCCACTATGCGCTACCATTCACCTGTCAGGCTCCACCATTACACTGGTAACTTGTGCTACTGCGGTGATGTATCTGGCACAGCACATGGATATCCCAAGTCTGATGACCATGTTGCCGTTCATTCTGATGCTGGGGATCACCATGATTGCTGCACCAGGAGCTCCGGGTGGCGCGGTGATGTCAGCGCTGGGGCTGCTGGGTTCAATGCTGGGCTTTACCGAAGCGCAACTGGCGCTGATGATTGCCCTGTATCTGGCACAAGACAGCTTCGGTACCGCCTGTAACGTAACCGGTGATGGCGCCATCAGCCTGCTGGTCGATACTGGGTTTGAAGCGGAAACCGAAGCCAGCAACAAGCCTGCTGAAGCCTAATTGATGCTCAGTTAAGCAAACCATGCGTAACCGGCACGGATGCCCGTTCAACTCACACACGCTGTACCGTTATCTGACGTACAGCGTGTGTTGTTTATTGTTGCTCCTGTCCGGTTGCGCCGCACCACTCAAACCGACCACCTGCACCCCACGTCTGACCCTGCATTTGCTGTACCCATCCGCCAGCGCGCACGCCCTCACCTATCGCAATCCCGAAGGCGAGCAGTTATACCTTTCGCCGACACTGCTGCAATGCCAGCACATTGATGATGTGTTTTATATCTATTCGATGGATGGCAGCGGGCCGACACTGCGCCTTGACCTCGCGCCGCAAGGGCAAGCGATTCTCTCGCAGCAAACCAGTGAACACGTGCGTGGCAATTTAGCGATTTTGATTGATGGCCAACTGCTGGCAACGCCCATTATTCAAATGCCGATTGATGGCAACTCACTCCTGATTAATGGCATCAATGATGAAGTAGTGGCCAAATCATTGGTCAGTAGCATGAAAGCACAGAGCAATATCGGTCGTTATCAGGTTTCCGCACATCGGCGCGCCGAAACGCCGGTACTGTTTCAAGCCGGCATGCAATTGCAGCCTCTGATAGCACAAACCACGCTTCCTACGTCCACTGATGTTGACGCTGAAGCCACCAATCCAGACACATCCCTTAGCGCAGCACAAACGGCTGACTTAGCCCTAGCCGACACAACCGAGCTAGACCGCCAGCGCCAAGCGCCGAGTACCAACCACGAAGCGCGATTAGGCATAGCGCTGAACAAGGCCGAATTGTTGCAACAAACGCTGCCTAAATTACGGGCCATGAATAACAGCAATTACACCATCCAACTGCTGGCCACGCGTAACTACCCGATCGCACAAGCCTTGCTGCAAGAGCCGGGGATCAAAAGCCCGCTCTATCTGTATCGCACTTGGCGCAGCGACCAAGACTGGTATTTGGTGGTCACCGGTGAATTTGCCACCCTGAGCGAAGCGCGCAGCGCGGCAACCAGCGAAAAAATGGCGCAGCTATACCACGATGCGTGGGTCAAAAGCGTACGTAAAGTGCATCAAGAGCTGAACGCTAATGCGCCCAGCGCGACCAAAACCAACACGCCACAAAAGAGCGCAACACCCGCTAGCCGAAAATCAGTCACCCATAGCGCAATCCCCACCACCGCCGCACGCTAGCGCGCACCGGCGCGATATTCTTGCCCATAACGTCAACGCTGAAATATCAGCTCCTTTTTAGCCCCGCCCAAAAAACAAAAAAACAAAAAAACAAAAGTAAGCTTCGCCATAAAAAAACCGCCTCCCAAGGGAGACGGTCTTCATAACGACAGCCACAGCGCTGTTCACACAGCAGCCGAGTAGCGCAATAGCAAAGTAAAAACGCGTTTTACTCGGCTCGCTTATGCCCTGCTAACAGCCAGCACTTACAGCAAATGCTGCTGTAACCACTGCTTTAATGCAGCGAAATCCGCAGGCATCGCTTGCGACAGCAGTGGCAATTGTGCGCGCTCGGCCAATGCTGGCGGCAGGTCAATATCGCGCGCCAAGATAGCTTCGACACTCTCTTTAAACTTAGCCGGATGCGCAGTACACAAAAAGACGCCAGTTTCGCCCGGGCGCAACTGCTCAGACAGCACTTGATAGGCAGTGGCGCCGTGCGGCTCGCACAGATAACCTAACGCATCCAGTGTGCGCAGCGTGTCACTGACCGCCTCATCACTGACCGCGCCATAGGCCAGCAGCGGCATCTGACACTCTTTGCGGCGATACAGCTCTTCAATGCGCGGCCAGTTGTTTGGCCGGCTCACATCCATCGAGTTAGACAACGTGGCAACCGTCTCGCGTGGTGCCCACTCTTTGGTAGCCAGATAACGCGGAACTGTGTCGTTGGCATTGGTAGCTGCAATAAAACGTTTTACCGGCAGCCCCATCGCTTGAGCCAGCAAACCGGCGGTTAAGTTACCAAAGTTACCGCTTGGCACCGCCACCACCAACTGATTGCGCGCCGCCTGCGGCAACTGCGCCACCGCTTCGAAGTAGTAACAGATTTGCGCCAGCAAGCGGCTAATGTTGATCGAGTTTGCCGAATTCAGGCCAATCGCCTGACGCAGCGCTTCATCATCAAATGCTTGTTTCACTAAGGCTTGGCAAGCATCAAAATCGCCATCCACAGCCAACGTGGAAATATTGCCGCCCAGTGTACAAAACAGTTTTTCCTGCAGCGGACTGATCTTGCCTTGCGGATACAAGATCACCACTTGGATCTGCTCGATGCCGGCAAAAGCATGCGCCACCGCTGCGCCAGTGTCTCCTGAGGTCGCGGTCAGGATGGTGATCTTTTCATCCCCCGCCACTTCAGCCAACACCTGCGCCATAAAGCGGCCACCGAAGTCTTTAAATGCCAGCGTCGGGCCATGGAACAGCTCCAGCGCATAAACCGAGTCAGACACCTGCTGCAGCGGCAGCGGGAAATCAAAAGCCGTCGCCACCATCTGCTGCACCTGCTCCGGCGTCAGCTCATCGCCAATCAGGCGACTTAAAATGCGCGCACTACGCTCGACAAACGGCAATGCCAACAGCTCATCGATATTGGCCAATAGCGGCACATCAAACGGGAAAAACAGCCCCTGCTGGCGACCCAATCCCTGACGCACCGCCTGTGCGAAGCTTACCTGCTCGTTGTGATCCTTGATGTTATACAGTTTCATGCGTTACCCCAGTATGCGTGCCCCTGCCCGATCCATGCGGCAGATATGGACAAATCCTTCGTCATTTTGCAGATAGTTATCACTTAACCAGCGCGCGACACGGCTGGCCACCGCGTAATCGGCGCACACCGAGAACAGGGTTGGACCAGAGCCAGAAATGCCGGTCGCCAGCGCGCCGCAATCGCGCGCCTGACGGCGTGCTTCGGCAAAGCCTGGCAATAGCCGCTCACGATACGGCTCGGCAATCACGTCTTTGATCATCTGCGCGGCCAGCCGTGGCTGATGGCTGTAACAAGCATGGATAAATCCGGCCAGATGACGACCATGAGCAATACAATCTTGGCGACGGTATTGCGCCGGTAAAATTGCGCGCGCTTCCGCAGTCGATACCTTGATGCCCGGATAGGCCATCACCCAGTACCACTCGTCAAAACAAGGCACTGACTGACTGATGATCCCCATCTCTTCCAGCATCAGCTGCAAGCCGCCCAAATAGCACGGCGCCACGTTATCGTAGTGCACGCTGCCCGAAATGCGTCCTTCCAGTTCGCCCATCATGGCCAGCATGGCATGCTCATCAAACGGACGGTCATGCCACTCATTGAGCGCCACCAGCGCCGCCACAATCGAGCAGGCACTGGAGCCTAACCCCGAGCCAATCGGCATGTTCTTTTCCAATACCAGTCGCACCGGTTTGACCTTGCCGCCTTGTAAGCGCAGGCGCTCACTGAACAGCACCCAACACTGATAGACGATGTTTTCCTGCGGATTAACCGGCAATTTATCGACAAACCGCCCACGGCACGCCAACTCAAACGGTTCGCTGCAAGCCTCGGCACTGACCACATCCCCGAGCAAGGTGCCGTCCACCGGACTGACCGCCGCACCCAGCACATCGAATCCGACACTCACATTCCCAATCGAGGCCGGGGCATACACTTTGATTCCCATCTTAAACTCCCCGTTTCCACGGTAGGGTACGCAGCAGATCGGCGAAGATCCCGGCAGCGGTCACATCGTTGCCCGCGCCATAGCCACGCAATACCAGTGGTAGCGGCTGATAATAGCGGCTGTAAAACGCCAGCGCGTTCTCGCCATCTTTGACTTTAAATAACGGATCATCGGCCCCCACCGCCTGAATTTCAGCACGGCACTGACCTTCTTCAATGACCCCAACATAGCGCAGCACTTTGCCTTCGCTGTTGGCGGCCGCCACTCGCGCGGCAAACTCCGCATCCAACTGCGGTAAACGCGCCATGAACGAGGCGGTATCGCCACTGGCATCGAAACTGGCCGGCAACACGCCTTGCACCTGAATATCGCTCAACTCCAGTGGGTAACCGGCTTCACGAGCGAGGATCAAAAGCTTACGCGCCACATCCATCCCCGAGAGATCATCGCGCGGATCTGGCTCGGTATAACCGTTTTGGCGCGCCAGTGCTGTGGCCGCCGACAGGCTCATGCCCTCTTCCAATTTACCGAAGATAAATGACAAGGAGCCTGACAACACGCCGCTAAAGCGACTCAACTCATCACCGGCATTGAGCAAGTTTTGCAGGTTTTCAATCACCGGCAAACCCGCGCCGACGTTGGTTTCATACAGAAACTTACGGCGACTGCTTTGTGCGGTACGGCGCAGCAAACGGTAATAATCGAGCGATGACGTATTGGCTTTTTTGTTCGGGGTGATGACATGGAAACCGGCGGCCAAGAAATCGGCATACTGATCGGCAATTTTCTGATCCGAAGTACAATCCACAATCACCGGATTGAGCAGATGATACTGATTGACCACCCGGATCAGGCGGGCAAAGGAATAAGGCTCATTAGCGGCGCTGATTTGATCGCGCCAGTGCTCCAGCTCGATGCCATTAACATCCAACAGCATTGAGCGTGAATTGGATAAACCGCAAACCCGCAGCTGAATATTTTGCGCCAGCAAACGTGGCTGCTGACGGCGAATTTGCTCGACCAGCGCGCCACCAACACCACCGACGCCGATGATAAACACATCCAGCACCTGACGAGAGTTAAACAGCGCCTCATGGCAGGTCCGTACCGCTTCGGTGACCTTCTCATCGGCAATCACCGCGGAGATAGAGCGCTCAGACGAGCCCTGCGCGATCGCCACGATATTGATGTTGGCCTGTGCCAGCGCAGTAAAAAAGCGTGCCGAGATGCCACGCGCAGTGCGCATACCATCACCGACCACCGACACCACCGCCAGCTTTTCCTGCACATCCAATGGCTCTAACAGACCGTTTTTCAGCTCCAGATAAAACTCATCGTTCAGCGCACGGCGCGCTTTGGCTAACTCGGCTTGCGGTACACAAAAACTGATGCTGTATTCGGAAGATGACTGGGTGATCAGCACCACGGAGATCCCCGCGCGTGACATCACCGAGAACACCCGCGCCGCCATGCCGACCATGCCTTTCATGCCAGGGCCTGACACGTTCAGCATCGCCACATTGGATAAATTAGTGATGCCTTTAACTTCCAGTTGCTCGGCGCCACTTTCTGCGCCAATTAAGGTGCCTTCGGCTTGCGGGTTGGCAGTGTTTTTAATCAGGCACGGGATCTGGAACTGAGCAATCGGTAAAATGGTACGCGGGTGCAAAACCTTCGCGCCAAAGTACGACAGCTCCATCGCTTCCGGATAGGACATGGATTTGAGCAAACGCGCATCCGGCACCAAACGTGGGTCGCAGGTATACACGCCATCGACGTCAGTCCAAATTTCGCAGCACTCGGCACGCAAACAAGCGGCCAGTACCGCGGCGGAATAGTCGGAGCCATTACGCCCCAGCACCACCAGCTCACCTTTTTCATTGCTGGCGGTAAAGCCCGCCATCAGCGCCACCGCGCCTTGTGGAATAGGATCGGCCTGAAAACGGGCGGTCGATACCTCAATATCCACAGTCGATTCCAGATAGCCACCGCGCGCCAGCAATTTTTCCACCGGTTCCAACACCTTAACCGGATAGCCGCGCGCCACAAACAGCGCGTCCATAATGGCAATCGACATCTTCTCGCCACGGCTGATAATGCTGGCATTGATGCTATCTGGGCACTGCCCCAGCAAGCTGATCCCGTGCAGTAACTGACGCAAATTGGCAAACTCGCGCGCCAACATGCTCTTGACGCTCTCCAGCGCAAACGCTGGCAACTCGGCATGCAGCCCCTGTACTAAATCGGCAAAAATCTGCTCGGCATCATTGAGGTTCGGTTGGATATCCTGACCGGCCACGGTTTTATCAATCATGGCCACCAGATGGTTGGTGATTTTGGCTGGAGCCGATAACACCGCGGCGACCTGCCCCTGCTGGGCATTGCTCTCGATGATGTCAGCGGCACGTGCAAACCGTTCGGCATTGGCCAGAGAAGTGCCACCAAATTTCAATACCCGCATCGTTGTACTCCCTTTACAAGTCCATCTCCGTTACCGTATCGCTCAGGATAACGGTTCCGTTAACTTTATGTTTTGCCGTGTTATGCAGGGCGATCACGCTCTGACATGTAACAGCAAACAATCCATCGTATCCATTCCGTGTTACCGCATGACACCGAGTCGCGCTGTGAAAACGGGTAGCAAAAAAAAGGCCCGTTCCGGTGAGGGTAACGGGCCTGGATATCTGATTTGCGCGCGTCAGCCAGCCCCGTTACCGATGGTGGTAATGGTGGTGGTTGTAATCGTAATCAGGGTAACCAGCTGAGCGTTCATCATAGTGTTACGTCTTCTCGTTGTAAGCTGTCGTAAGAGAACTGTTGTTGGTGATCCGTGATTGCCATAGCCTGCTGGGCAGACTTTTCGCGCAGTCGTGACTCTATTGGTTAAAGCAAAATTGCGCTAAAGTCAATCAATCGGCTGATTTTCTCTCCGTAGCCATCACTCAATCCACACCAGCAATAGCCATTTTTACCGGATAAAATCCCGCCAGATTTAGCTGAATCGGTTAATTCTAGAAACCCACAGCGCTAATCTGATAATTACGCGTTGTTTTTCGGCGCGAGCATTTTTTCGATATCATGCAGCAAGGTGTGCAGCATCGCGGTGTCGCGCTGAGCCAACATCCCCAAGCGCTGATCCAACCAATCGGCCAGTTTCTGATCGTCGGCCACCTGCAAGGTTTGCAGTAAACGCTCGACGCGGGCGCGTAAGGCGGTTAACTGCCCCGCATCGGTCGGGGTTTCTTGCTCTTGCTGCAACTGATTTAACTGCGACAACTGATAGCAATACACCATCACCGCCTGTCCCAAATTCAATGAGGGATAATCGGCCTGCATCGGCACGCAGGTCAGGATATCGGCCAGTTCTAACTCATCATTGGTCAGACCGGAGTCTTCCCGCCCGAAAACCAGTGCCGCGGAGCCCATCCACTGCTGCTTTTCTTGCAGTTGCGTCAGCACTTCAGCGGGAGTCGCGTAATAATTGAAACGACCGCGCTCACGCGCCGTGGTTGCTACCACCAATTCCACATCCGCCACCGCGTCAGCCAGCGTGGCATACATACTAGCCTGGGCAAGGATTTCTTGCGAGCCATGCGCAACCCATCCGGCCGCCGGCTGACGATGGGCATCACTGTTTACGATGCGCAGTGAGCTAAACCCCATGGTTTTCATCGCCCGTGCTGCCGCACCCACATTTTCTGCCCGCGCGGGCTCTACCAGTACGATATGAAACTGCATTGTTTTGTTCCTGATTCATTCACCGCCGGCAACTGTAACGAGTTTAGCCAGAAATGCAATTTCCCCCAGTTGCGCATTGGTTAAAAGATCGCCATAGTGAATCCATGCAGTGCATATATTCACCTAAATAAAAGCACGGACGATCGCCCGCAATGAGCCAGCACCGCGATGCGACATCAGCTGGTCAGCGAACAGATCGCAACAGGCAGAAGGAATGGCATAATGACCTCGGCACTGGAACACCTGATCGCGCATACGATCCTGCAAGGATTCGATGCCCAATACGGACGCTTTTTAGAGATCACCGCCGGTGCCCAGCAGCGCTTCGAACAAGCCCAATGGGCTGCGGTGCAAGATGCCATGAAGCAGCGGATCAATTTGTACGATCACCATGTCACCTTGGCCGTCGCCCAGCTCAAAAGCATGACCGGCAACCTGTATACCGATGCTCACTTTGTCATGCGGGTCAAACGCGCCTACGAAGACTTGCTGCACGACTATCCGCGCTATGAAATTGCCGAAAGTTTCTTTAACTCGGTCTATTGCCGCATCTTCTCGCACCGCAACCTCAATCCGCATAAGCTGTTTGTGTTTAGCTCACAACCGGCGCGCTTTGATTTGCCGCAGCGCCCATTAGACAAAAGCTATCCACTGACCGAACAGTCAGGCACTAGCGTCAGCACGCGCCTTGAGCAGGCATTGGCGCAATTGCTGAATGACACCCCGTTTACCCTGCCATGGGAAAACCTCACGCGGGATATCGAGCAACTGCAGCGCCGGCTGCGCGCACGTTTTAGTGAAGAGGCGCTAGCACAAGCCAGTCTGACCATGCTGCGCGAACCTTTCTTTCGCAATAAAGCCGCTTACCTGATTGGCCGCATTGAATGGCCGGATGCGCCGCCCACGCCCCTCATCCTGCCGATTCACCATAACGAAGCCCGCGGGATATTTGTGGATACTTGCCTGACTGAGTTTGACGAAGCCAGCATTGTGTTTGGTTTTGCCCGCTCTTACTTCATGGTGTATGCCCCCGTGCCTTCTGCGGTCGTGCGCTGGTTACACACTATTTTGCCGGGCAAAAGCCACGCTGAGTTGTACACTGCCATCGGCTGTCAGAAGCACGGAAAAACCGAGTTTTACCGCGAATATCTGCACCATTTGGAGCACTCGGACGATCCTTTTATTATCGCCCCTGGCGTGAAAGGGATGGTGATGCTGGTGTTTACCCTGCCCTCCTATGACACGGTGTTTAAGGTGATTAAAGATCAGTTTGCACCGCAAAAAGAGATGAACCGCGAGATGGTAAAAGCCAAGTACCGCTTGGTAAAAGAGCACGATCGAGTCGGGCGGATGGCAGATACCCAAGAGTATGAGAACTTTATCCTGCCACGCGATCGGGTTTGCAGCGAGCTGCTGGATGAGCTACGCCGTGAAGCGCCTTCGCAGTTGGAGGAAAACGGTGACCAGCTGATTATCCGCCACTTGTATATGGAGCGACGCATGACGCCGCTGAACCTCTATCTGGAGCAGGCCAATGACGAGCAACTGCGCGCCGTCATTGAAGAGTATGGCAGCGCCATCAAACAACTGGCCGCCGCCAACATCTTTCCCGGCGATATGCTGTTCAAAAATTTTGGCGTCACCCGTCACGGTCGCGTGGTGTTTTATGATTACGATGAAATTAACTACATGACAGAGATGAATTTTCGCGAAATCCCCCCTCCACGCTATCCGGAGGATGAGATGTCCGCAGAGCCGTGGTACAGCGTCGGACCGAACGATATATTCCCTGAGGAATTCCGTACGTTCTTGTGTATCAATCCGCAGATTCGCCAGATCTTTGAAGAGCTGCATGGGGATCTGTTTGAAACGCGTTACTGGCGAGAGATCCAAGACAAGATCCGCCACGGCCACATTGAAGACGTCTTTCCTTATCGCAGAAAGTTACGCTTCTCGCGAAATTAAAAAAGTTCCGCTATTAAACGGATATTTTGTCATTTTTTAGCCATACTGAGAGACACGCAGCAAACCGGCGTGGTAAAAGCGGACACACTATTGGCGCACGGTTTTCGTGCGAGTCTTTGGCTATTTACATGAATAGTCGTTATATGCCACAGGGAGAGGCTATGTTGTCATTGTCATCATTGCTGCTACACGGCCGCCACGCCAATCCTCTTCGCGTGATGCGACTCTCCCTGCGCCAAGCGTTATTGGCAAGCGTGAGTGCCACTTTACTGCTGAGCACACCAGCGCATGCGCTGTCGATGGCCGATATCTCGGTGCGTCCATATTTTGATGCCGGTAACGAAATGACCGCCTTTGATGAATGGCACGTGGCCAGTGGCGTCAGCGTCAGCATTACCCCGGAATGGCAATGGTTTATTGCCAACCAAGTCGGTACCTCACAAACCGCCGCGCAAGCCTATAATGGCGGAGATACCGGTGCGGCCAACAGTAATGGGGTGGTCAGTGGGGTAAGCTATCAATGGAGTCAGAATCTGCGCTTGGAAAGTCGAATTGGCCGAGAAAATAGCCCCAATGCCCAACAAAGCAGCATTGCCTTTGGTAGCGCCTTAAGCCTGACCCGCTCTTTGGCCGTCAAAGCGGGGATGAATGTGCAAACAACCACCTTACCAAGCAATCCGCAAACCGATGTGCAGCTCGGTCTCGGTCTGGGCGTAACTTTTTAAACGCCATCTCGACAAACATCCACGCATAAAACCCTATGTATAAAACGAATCAGTGAGCCCCTAGCAATCTTAGCGCTCACTGACTGTAAGTTGTGGGTTGTAGGTTGTGGGTTGTAGGTTGTGGATGGTAGGGTGTGGTTGCAGATGCGCGTTATAACGTCGGATCGGTATTGCTTGGCGGATTAGCCGCTTGCATACAAGGCAAACAGCGCAAATTCAGCTCTTCTCGGGCAATGGCAATGCCATTCAAATCTGCATACAGCCAATCGCCGGGATGAATACGGATCCCCTGAATCTCCACGCTGATGCCCAGCTCGCCCAAGCCTCGTTTATCAGTTTTCACAGGACAAGCACCGAGCGCTTGGATCCCCAAAGGCAACTGCGCCAGCTCCCCCACATCACGCACCGCGCCAAACACCACAATACCGGCCCAGCCATTGGCCACCGCTTTGTGCGCCAGCTGATCGCCTAACAAGGCGCGGCGCAATGAACCCGCCCCGTCGACCACCAGCACCTGCCCATAGCCAGGTTTAGCCACCAAATCACGCACCAGGGAGTTATCTTCCGGACAACGCACAGTCACCACGGGGCCAAAAAAGATGGCGCGCCCGCCATAAGAGCGAAACCACGGCGGTAACACAGTCAGTGACTCAGCGTACACATCGCATAAATCAGGTAAAAGATCCAACATCGTCCGATCCTTCTGTTATCCATCATCTAAACTTTATTAACATACGCGATCTTTTTGGCTAAATCTGTGTGCCGCTCCACTGGCGGTAAAAATCCCTGTTAACAATTAACTGATAATCCGCACAGATCGATAAACAGTTTATTGATAAATAATGATATTTTATAAAATATTGCAGCCAGTAGCAGACAGATCGGCTAAACTTGACATATATCAAGCAAATTTACGTTATTTCAACTAGTCTGACATAGCCCATTGTTATAAGGCTGTTACATAGATAGAATATTGCGCACCTAGAAGGTATCCTGCCATTAAGAGTCATTGACGACATCTGCGGTGTTACGGCGAGCATCAGTGCCGCATCGCTCCTAAGGAAGGCGCAAGCAGTTGAATTCTACGTTAATTCCTGTGCATTGATTCGTAAACACTTACCGATAAAATATGTTAAGTTTTAATGCACAACATTGCACAACAAGATTCATATTTTTGGTATTGTCTTAGGTAGCATACATGCAAACCCCGCACATTTTGATCGTCGAAGACGAGCTGGTCACTCGCAACACTCTGAAAAGTATTTTTGAGGCCGAAGGCTATATCGTTCACGAAGCCAACGACGGCACCGAAATGCATCAGATGCTGTCTGACCACGATATCAGCCTGGTCATTATGGATATCAACCTGCCGGGCAAAAATGGCTTACTGCTGGCGCGCGAACTGCGTGAGCAGGCCAATATCGCACTGATGTTCCTGACCGGACGTGATAATGAAGTCGATAAGATTCTGGGTCTGGAAATCGGCGCTGATGACTACATCACCAAGCCATTTAACCCACGCGAGTTAACTATTCGTGCCCGTAACCTGCTGTCTCGTACCATGAACATCGGTGGTGGCAGCGAAGAGCGTCGTCTGGTGGAAGAGTACTGCTTTAACGGCTGGACTCTGGACATCAACAGCCGTTCTCTGGTTAGCCCGGCTGGCGAGCAGTTCAAACTGCCACGCAGTGAATTCCGTGCCATGCTGCACTTCTGTGAAAACCCGGGCAAGATTCAGTCGCGTGCCGAGCTGCTGAAGAAAATGACCGGTCGTGAACTGAAGCCGCATGATCGCACCGTTGACGTAACTATCCGCCGTATTCGTAAGCACTTCGAATCCGTGGCAGATACACCGGAAATCATTGCCACCATTCACGGTGAAGGTTACCGCTTCTGCGGCGAGCTGGAAGAGTAATTCCACGCCCACGCAATTGACCAACAAAAACAGGGCCATCGGCCCTGTTTTTTTATTGCGCATTTTTTAACTACATATAGCAATACTACATATCGGCCACTACATATTTTTTACTGCATTTTGTTGGCTGCATATCGCTAGCGTGGCGGTTGAACTTAACCGACCTGTTTACTTAGTTAGCGCGGCTTTTTGCCCTGCTCTGCCGGTGTTTGGCTTTGCAGCCAGCCGCGCAGTAACTGCACGTCATTACGCCACTCACGATGGATCTCATCCACCCAATCCGCCACATTATCCCACCACGCCGGCAGATCCGGTGACTGTGCCTGCTGCGCCAATTGCTGAATATGCTTAAGCCCCACTGAACCTGCTGCGCCTTTGATCTTGTGCGCTTCCGACACAATGCCTTTTTGATCCTTGGCGGTCATGTTGGAATCGAGGATCGCCAGATAATCCGGCATCACCTTCTCAAACAAGTCCAGATTGCTCAGCATCAAGGTTGGCCCCACCAACTCCAGATATTGCTCGAGCATGGTCAGATCCAACAAGGCCGACGGCACCGGCGCGGCTTTATCGGTGGCTACCGGCGTCGGCTGCGGAGCACTGACTGGCGGCTCTGCTGGCTGCGGTAACTGACGTTGCAACATTGCCTGCAGCGCCTGTACTGACAGCGGCTTACTCAGCGCATCATCCATCCCGCCAATTAAGTATTCACTTTTGTCTTTCAAGACATTAGCGGTCAAGGCCACCAATGGCGGCAACTGGGTATAGGTTTCACGCCAGCGCCGAGCGATATCAAAACCGGTCATATCCGGCAGCTGAATATCCAGCAACACCAAGTCATAACGCGATGGATCAAACAGTGAAAACGCGTCGGCGCCGGTCATCGCCACATCCAGTGTGTGCCCCAATTTTTGCAGTACCGAGCGCGCCACAATCACGTTCAGCTCAATATCTTCAACCAGCAGGATGTGCAATGGCCGTTGTACACACTCCGCCACCGGCGCATCTTCCGGCTGCGCCGCCGCCAGCTCACGCACGCTGACAGTCAGGGTAAAACAAGTACCCTTGCCTTCTTCACTGGTGACTTGAATATCACCGCCCATCATCTGCGCCAACTTGCGAGATACCGCCAACCCAATGCCGGTACCGGTTGGATTAAGCCGCCCATCTTGGCCTTTGACCTGATAATACATGGCGAAAATCTTATCCAACTCGGCAGCCGGAATACCGATGCCGGTATCTTGCACCGCAAACGACAAGCGGGTTTGCGCCGCATCGCGCTCGGCATGCACGCTGACAGTCACCCCCCCTTCGCGGGTAAATTTCATCGCGTTGCCCACCAGATTCCACAGGATCTGACGCAAGCGGGTGCCATCGGCCTCGATACAATCCGGTAATGGCTCATGCCGGATCAACTGGAATTTCAGCCCTTTTTGTTCGGCCTGCAAACCGGAGAGGTTTTCCAGATCGCTTAATAAGCCGGTGAAATCGACCGGTTTAGCCGCCACATCTAGACGACGACGATCGAGTTTGTCCATATCGATGATGTCATTGAAGATATGACCTAAGGTGATCGCACTTAAGTGAATGGTTTTCAGATACTTTTGCTGCTCCGGACTCAACTCGGTATCCAGCAAGATCCGGCTTAGACCCACAATCCCGTTCAGCGGAGTACGCAGCTCATGACTGATTGTAGAGATAAAGGTGGTCTTATCGCGGCTGGCTTTTTCTTGCGCCTCTTGATAACGCTTACGCTCGGTAATATCGCGCCCGAAGCCCATCAGGCCGCAGCGCACGCCATTACGGTCATAAAACGGGACTTTGCGCAGCTCGAAACAGGCTTTGCGCCCATCGGGATAATCCAGCCACAGCTCGTAAGTCAGCGGCATATTGTGCTGGAACACATTGGTGTCAGTTTCCACCACTTTGGCCGCGATATCTTTGCTGTACACCTCCCACGCCGTCAGACCAATTAGCTGCTTTTCACTCTTACCGGTGAGCAGCTCCATCGCCCGATTACAACCAGAGAACTGGCCATTTTCGTTGCGGTAATACACCAGATCGGGGGAGGCATCGAGAAACGAGCGTAACAGCGCACTTTGCTGAGCCAACTGGATTTGCGCCTGTTCGCGCTCGAACACTTCGTTTTCCAGATCTTCAATGGCCAGCTGCCGCGCATGCTCAGCCTTGCAGCGCTCTTCATTTTCCAGGCTCAGCTGCTGGATTTTTTCTTGCAACTGAGCATTTAGCTGCAAGTCACGCGCGCGCATCTCTTCGAGCTTACTGACCAACGCTGACAAACGCTGACGCGACTCTTCTTGCTGCTCAACCACCACCGATAAAAAGTACACCGCCCACGGGGTGATCAGCAGCCCGAAAAACACCGAGCGCACTACATCGATGCCATGCACCTGCCCTTGTAAAAACAAGGTGACCCCGATTTGCACCAACAAGGCCAGCGCCACCAGCGCGGTTGCCAGCAACAGCGAAAACCGGACAATGCCCAGCTTCACCATCAAATCCACATAATATTGCGCAAGCAGCTTGATCCGGTTCATACCGCCGATCCGTTTTTTTAAAATGATATCCTAGGGCGGTATCTTACTGTGTGTCGTCCTGCAGCTCCACCTTGACGCTGTGGGCTGTTTCACCGGTCACACAGATCCGGTTACGACCGAGGGATTTAGCCTGATACAGCGCCAGATCGGCCTGTTGCACCAGCTCGCTACAATGCACCAGTGGTGAGGGCTGCATCGCGGCAATACCGATACTGCAAGTGAGGTGGCCGTTGATGTCCGACGCCGAGTGTGGAATATCGGCTTGACGCAAATTGATCTGAATACGTCGCGCCACTTCTTCTGCACCACGCTCATCGGTTTCCGGCAACAAGATCACAAACTCCTCGCCACCGTAACGCGCCACCAGATCTTGCGGTCGCCACAGTGAGTGAGTAAGCACTTCGGCAAACGCCTGCAAGCCGCAGTCGCCTTGCTGATGACCATAGCGATCGTTGTAGGCTTTGAAATAATCGATATCAATCAACAGCAGTGCCAGCGAGCGCTGATTACGTTGATGGGTACGCCACTGCTGATGTAGCTGCTCTTCAAAATGACGCCGATTGGCAATGCGGGTCACACAATCGAAATAGCTTAAGGTGTGCAGATCCATAATCGCATCGGCCAATTGCTGCTCGGTGCGCTTACGCTCCGTAATATCGCGCCCCACAATCAGCACCGCACGCTCCGCGTATTCTGGGCCGTTACAGGGTGATTTGGTGATCTCCAACCAGCGTACCGTGCCATCGGGGGTGCTGAAGTAGTCCTCATAACACACCGGCAGGCCACTATTGAGCACTTGCTGCTCTTGTGACGCCCAAAACGCCACCCGATCTTCAGCGCTCCACGCCACAGGCCGCGTACCACAAATCTGCGCTACCGTGCACTGCGGCCCGCCAAGCATATGGGCAAAGGCTTGATTGCAGGTGAGATAAACGCCGCGTTCGCTGATCACCGCCACCGGATCGGGGCTGGCATCAAACAGCTGCTGCATCAGGCGTCCAGAGTGACGGTAGGGCTGGCTACGCCAGCTGTAGCGCCAACGCTCCCAGCGAACATAGCCCGTCAATACGCCGGCCGGACGATGCCGCGAGGCACGCATTCCCAACAGGAGCAGGGTTAACCCCAGTCCTCCTAGGATAACCCCTAACATAAACAGTGCAGAGATGGTCATTCACGTACCGGCAATTGTTGAAAAGTCGTATAAATAAGCAGCGAAACGTCCCACTTTACCCGATTAATTGAAAAGGGGAACCTAAAGCCGAACCTTGCGCGCCTCTTTGCGCCAAAATGCGATTTATCTCTACCATTCCCGTCCAGCGGTTTTCACACCACAGCGGCGCTAACAGCGTCGGACGGCGCGCACTGGCCGACACCCGATGGTAAATAATCTCTGCCGGCGTGTGACGGATCATCTCCGCGGCGATATCCACATAAGGCTCCAGCTCAATAGCCTGCTGCCGCCCCGCTTCCCACGCTTTCGCCATGGTGCTACCGGTGACAATGTGCAGTGGGTGTAACTTGATCCCATCCGTACCAGCAGCAACAACCTGCGCCAAGGTTTGCAAGCAATCTTCTTTGTCTTCACCCGGCAAGCCAACAATCAGGTGAGTACACACTTTCAGGTTACGCGCCCGCGCCGCTTGGGCCGTTTTGACATAACACGCAAAATCATGCCCACGGTTGATGCGTTTTAAGGTGCGATCCTGTGCCGATTGCAGCCCCAGCTCCAACCAGACTTCATAGCCTTGCTGCTGATAACCAGCCAATAAATCCAACACCGCATCAGAGACACAATCAGGCCGTGTACCGACACACAGCCCTACGATATCCGCCTGCTGCAGCGCCTCTTCATACATCCTTTTCAGCAAGCATAATTCGGAATAGGTGCTGGTATACGCCTGAAAGTAGGCCAAATAACGACGCGCACGGTGAATTTTAGTCGACTGTTCAGCAATTTGCTCAGTAATGCTTTTATATTGCGCATTTTCATCGGAAAACGAGGCCACATTACAAAAGGTGCAGCCGCCACGCCCCAACGTACCGTCGCGGTTCGGACAACTAAAGCCGCCATGCAGGGTCAGTTTGTGGATTTTCTCCCCGTAGCGGCGGTGTAAATCGCTGCCAAACATATTTACCAGTTCATTCAGTTGCATCAGCGTCTATTTCCACGATCGAAACCATTCAGATTACAGTGTTGCGCAACCCACGATCCTGACTCGGATCAAAGCCTTGCCCAACCTGACATTGACTCATTTTTATGACGCACTCATCCCGCCCGAGAACTCTGCCCCCGAGCAAGAATAAATAACGAATAATTGTTCATAATCATGCAGTGCGCCGTGCGCGGTTTATGCTCCGCGCTATTCATAAAGAACGACGTTCTGACCTGTTTTTTATTTTACAACAGGATAGAAAAACAGAGCGAAATTTTACCTG
>SKEK01000170.1_pt1 | contig 41490 bp, 29 predicted proteins | sample 4826761 | NCBI WGS metagenome assembly SKEK01 (sample SAMN11008811, study PRJNA524170) | human gut metagenome | biome: Human fecal sample; material: Feces; isolation source: fecal sample from pouch patient p32 | host: Homo sapiens | place: Israel: Tel-Aviv | collected 2015-10-13 | reverse complement strand
TAGTTTTTAAAATAATACCAAAAGCTCCACCAGTGATAAGGATAAATGCGATAATACCAACAGCAGTTCCCCATTTATCTCCACTAACAAGACCTTCAAAAATATAGTTAGTAACACTCATATCTCCACCAGCAGCAAATATAGGAATACCTTTAGTAAGTGGTTGTCCTAAATCATTTAATGCATATTTAAAACTTCCTGGAACAGGAACTGTTCTAGTTTTCATACCAGCTTCAGTAGCATATTGAATTTTTTCCATGGTAAAGCTACCAACTGGGATAAGGTAAGTAAGAATTGCAGCAAAGACAACTACAAAAAAGATAATGACATACGTATCAGGTATTCTGATTTTTTTCTTCATTTGTTTCCTCCTAAAAAATTATGCTTCGCCTAAAGAAGTAATATATATTCCAAAAAAAAAGACATACCAAGTGGTATGCCTAAATAGCTTAAATTATCTTACTTAAAAATTTTAAATATGAATTAATAAGCGTATTGTTATGGCAGCATCACAACACAAATATATTACAAACATCTTCGCCATCGGCCTTAGGCTCCGTTTTACTAAGAATAGTATACTATAAATTTGGTCAAAGTGTCAAATGTAAAAAATTTTAAAAATGTCTTAAAAATTAGTACTAAAGTCTTTTAATTTATTAAAGTTCTTTTACAATGAACAATAGTACTAAAAAAATGTAAAAAAACTATTGTATTTTAATTTCAGATGTGTTATTATTCTTGAAAATAAAAAATAATTTTCAAAAGGGACGGTGAAGAACTATGAGTAACGAAAGAGGTAATTGGGGATCAAGTGTTGGATTTGTTTTAGCGGCGGCAGGATCAGCTATAGGGCTTGGAAATTTATGGAAGTTTCCTTACTTAGCAGGAAAGAATGGAGGAGGAGCATTTGTAATTGTCTATTTATCTTTAATAGTAATACTAGGTTTTTCCCTTATGTTAGGTGAGATGGCAATAGGTAGAAGAGGAAAATCTGATGCCTTTGGTTCATATAATAATATTAAAAAAGGTTGGGGATTCATTGGAATCTTTGGAATTTTATGTTGTTTTATTATCTATTCATACTATGTTGTAATTGCAGGATGGATTGTAAAATATATCGGTATGTTTATTAGAGGTGGACTTACAGAGGACCCAGTAACAACATTTGGGAATTTTATCTCTTCTGGAACGTCACCAATAGTATATAGCTTTGTTATTGTTGTAGTAACGGCATTAATTGTTTTAAAAGGTGTATCTGGCGGAATTGAAAAAGCAAGTAAAATTATGATGCCAATTCTGTTTGTATTTATGTTAGTTATTGTTGCAAGATCAGTAACTCTTCCAAATGCAATGGAAGGAATTAAATATTTCCTAAAACCTGATTTCTCACAGATTACTCCTTCAGTTGTAATTGCAGCTTTAGGACAGGTTTTCTTCTCACTAAGTTTAGGTATGGGTGCTATGATAACTTATGGTAGTTACCTTCCAAAGGACACTAACCTTGTAAAAAGTGCTCTTTGTATACCTGTGTTAGATACACTAATTGCTTTACTTGCAGGACTTGCTATCCTTCCAGCGGTATTCTCATTTGGACTTGAGCCAACAGCAGGACCAGGATTAATCTTTATAACTTTACCTAAAGTTTTTGCTTCAATGCCAATGGGTAACCTATTTGGAATTATCTTCTTTGTGTTAGTTTTATTTGCTGCACTAACATCAACTATCTCATTATTAGAGGTTGTTGTATCTTTCGTTGTAGATCAAATGAAGCTAGATAGAAAGAAAGCTACAATTTTAGTAAGTGCTTTAATTGCAGTATTTGCAATTCCAAACTCACACTCTTTTGGACCATTAGCAGAGTTAAAAGTATTCTTTGGATTAAACTTCTTTGGTTTCTTAGAATATTTAACAGATAATATTTTATTACCAATGGGTGGATTACTTCTTTGTGTATTTGTTGGATTTATCTGGGATAAAGAGGATATTAAAAGAGAGATTACAAATGATGGTGAAGTAGCATTCCCGTTATTCTCAGTATGGATGATAGGAGTTAAATATTTAGGTATTCAACTTTTAGCACTAATTTTACTTCAAGCAGTTGGAGTTGTAGGAAGTGCTTTAAGCTTCTCACTAGCAGCTATATTTATGCTTCAAATCTTCTTTGATGTACTTGAAAATAGAAGAAAAGTAAAAACAGCCTAATAATTTTCCTAAAATATATATTAAAATGAATTAGTAGAAAGCACAGATTAAACTCTGTGCTTTTTGCTTTTTAAAAATTACAAGGAAAATAAAAAAAAATTTGTAGAATAGACTATATAGAGATTTTTTTCTTTTTATAATTTAAATTAAGGAGAGTGTTAGAATGGAAAAAAATATTAAACCAATTGATAAAACATTCATGGTAGGAAAATGGATGCCTTCAGACCAAGAAACATTAGTTGCTTGGATGAAAAAAATTATGGAAAAGGCAGATAAGCAAACAGGACCATTGTTGCCAACTGTTGAAAAATTAAAAAACTTCATTGAAACAGATCCAAAAGCTTATATGTTTTTTACTCAGATGTTTGATCAAGTTGCGAAAAATAAAACAAAATCACCAGCTGATTTACCTCAAGTTCGTGATTATCAGCATATGCTATCTCTTTTTAATGTAATTATGACTCATTCTCCAGAGTTTGATGAAACTGGGCTTGTAGGTTTTCCTTTTAACGCTATCTTAGATTGGTCTATGGCTACAACTGGTGGTTGGGCAGGATTTTTAGATGAAAAGATTAATTCACATCTTAAAAATATGTTAGATGAGTGGGCTGTATATCTTTCTTCAGCAGAAAGTGCTCATGTTTTAAATGATGATCCTAAAACAGGTTGGTTTGGAGAAGATGCTAAAAAAGCAATGCCAACATTTGTTGATGATTTTATTTGCGATCCAAGTTTACCTCATCATGGTTTTACATCATGGGATGATTTTTTCACACGTCGTTTCAGAGAGGGAGTTAGACCGATTGCTATGCCTGAAGATGACGCTATTGTTATAAATGCTTGTGAGTCTGCTCCATATAGATTAGTTAATAATGTTCAACTATATGATAAGTTTTGGATAAAGGCACAGCCTTATGCATTAAAATTTATGCTAGATAATGACCCATTGACTGAAAACTTTGTTGGTGGAACTGTTTATCAAGCATTTTTAAGTGCTCTTAGCTACCACCGTTGGCATGCACCAATCTCTGGAAAAGTTGTAAAAACAAAAATTATAGATGGAACATATTATTCACAAGCACTTAGTGTAGGACTTGATCCAGCAGGACCAAATGAATCACAAGGTTATATCTGTGAAGTTGCAACACGTGCTTTAATTTTTATTGAAGCGGACAATCCAGATATAGGTTTATTCTGTTTTATGGCTGTTGGAATGGCAGAAGTTTCAACATGTGACGTACGTGTTTTTGAAGGACAACATATTAAAAAAGGTCAAGAGTTAGGAATGTTCCATTTTGGTGGATCAACTCATTGTCTATTCTTTGGACCTCAAGTTGAAGTAGAGTTTAATTTACATAATCAAACTCCAGGACTTGATAGTTCAAATATTCCAGTAAATGCTCATTTAGCAACTGTAAAAAGAAAAAATAAATAAATTAGTAAATAAATATACATATCAGAAAAACTAGGAGTATAAATTCTCCTAGTTTTTTATTTTATTATTACCCTTCAAAAATGTTATAATAAAGACACAAAATTGTGAAGGAGGAGAGAGTGAAAAAGCTACTATTTTTACTAAAAATTTTAATAACTTTAATAGTTTTATTAGAAACTCTCTACGGTAGGGAGGTTAATCCACTAAAGGCCTTTACATATGATATTGTAATTTCAAACTATGAAAATAGTCCTAAAAGAGATATTCAGATAGTGAATGATTTAACAAAAGTTAAGGGGCAGTTAGCAAATAATGGCGAAGGATTTTTAGATGTTGAAGGAGAGGCATTTACCTCTTGGGAGATATTTAAAAATGGTAAAAAAATTAGTACAGGAGATAGAGATCTTTTAGATGATAGGATTGTAGAGTTACTTCCAGAGGAGAGTATAAAATACGAGATTGTAGCTACACCAAATCCAAAACTTTTATCTCAAGAGATAAAAAATATAGTTACAATTTATGAGGATAATCAACTTTTAGAAAAAAGAACATATAAAGGTGAAGTGTTAGGTTCAAAAGCTAAAATAAAAAGAGAGGTAGATTTAAAAACTTACTCTCCTGGAGACTATATAAACTATAAAGTTGTAGTTGAACCTGATGGTCCAGGATATCTGAACAACTTTAGGTTAGACGAGAGTATAGATAAAGTTTTAGTACCAACTTTAAATGGGAAAAAAGAGCTACTTCTTTCAAATATAGAGGTTAAAAGTAATAGAGAAAATGTTCAAAGTGAGATGGATATCCCTTTTGGAGAGAGCTTAATCTATGAGATAAAAGGTAAAATAAACGAGAATATTTTAGGTGATATTGAGTATAAAGGTTTAGTTACTAAAAGTGAGCCATATAGTTTAGATATAAAATTTTTAAATACTGAGAAGTACTCTCCTGGAAAAGAGTACACATATGAGATAGAGATAAAAAATAGCGGAAAAGGAAATGGAAGTAATATCCCTTTGGAGTTTTTAGTGAATAAAAGTGAAGTAGTGAACTGGAAGGGAGAGGTTGTGAAAGCTTTTCCTAAAAATGAGACTAGTTTAAAAGAGGTAATAGCTTTAGGAAAGGGCAAAAAAATTATAAAAAAATATAGTGTATATGTAGATGATTTTAGTGTTAGTGATATAGAATCAAAAGTATTGATTGATAGTCATACGGTCAATAATAAAATTTCATCACACAGTTCAGAACCTAAGGTAACCTACCAAGTAGAGAACTATTTGGATAAAAGTGGAAATAAAAAACTAAAGGGATATACACCGGAAGGTTATGTAGAATATCTTTTTAAAGTTGAAAATAAAGGTCTTGGAATTTTAAATAACTATAGATTTAATAGTAATATAGATAGTTTAAAAACAAAATCTGTAAATGGAAGAGAGATTTTAGCTTTTTCATCTAGTGATAAAAAAATATCTCGAGATAAGGGAATAATAGTGGATGAAACTTCAGAGGGAGATGATATTTTAAATATCTTACCTGGAGGGTCTGTAGAGTATAGAGTAAAAGGAAAAGTATCTAAAGAATCAGTGGGAGATATTGTAAAAGATAAGGTAGTTGCAAAGATGGAAAAAAGTGATGTAACTCATAGTTTAAAAGTTTCAAAAGAGAGTTATAAAGCTGGTGAAGAGATAAATTATACTATCACTTTGAAAAATAGAGGTTACGGAACTGCATACGAACAAAAATACAGATTAAGTGTAGATGAAGCTTTAGTTTCAGCTTCTGGAATTGAAAATAAAAAAGTAACTGCTTTTAAAAATGATTCACCAATTGAGAAGACTCCAATTATATACCCTGGACAGGAGATAAAATATAGTTTTAAAGGTGTCACTAAAAACAGTATTTTTGATAGTATACATATGAAATCTATTTATGGTGAAGATATAAAAGAGAGTGAAGTTAAATCTTTACCTGGAAAGCTAGAGTTTTCAAGTAGTTTGAAAAGTGTAAATGGAAAAATAGTAACTAGTGGTGTGAGATATAAACCTGGAGATATGGTAACTTATGAAGCTACTTTAAAAAATATAGGAGAGGGATTTTTAGATAATTTAAGTGTTGAAAGTAATTTAGATGAGATAAAAGCTTTAGTGGCTGGATCAGATGTTAAAGAAAAAGTTTTAGAGGGAATAAATATAAGTGTAAAAAGTAGTGACCCAAGGACAGTTATAACATCTAAAATGGGAGACACAGGAAACTATATAAAAAAGAGTGTAGATTTTGCTCCTAAAAGTAGTATAACTTTTGAGATATCAGGAATAGTTTCAGATAAAGCTATTGGAACTTTAAGTGGAATGAGTTTTGTTGTAAATGGAATGGGAAAAACCACTGATGAACTGGGAAGTGTTGGAGGTTCTATAAGTGGAGAAAAGACTCTTTTAGAACCTGAAAATGGTATATATAAACCTGGAGATAAACTTAAATACATGCTTACTATCAAAAATAAAGGTGATGGATATGGTCGTTCTATTCCTATAGAGGACATACTTTCTGAAGTTACAACTGAGAAAGAGGGGAAGCGTTATGGAAGAGCTTTCTCCAATTGGAAGGTAACGTACTTAGGAGCTAAAGATGAATCTAGTAGATTTAAAAAGCATACATATTTAAAAAATGAGGTATCTGGAAGAGAGGATTTAAATACAAAGGTAGATATAGGTCCTGGAGTAACGATAGAGTTTTTAGTAGAAGCTGATATAGATAGCAGTGCAATTGGAGTTATAGAAAGTAAAGCTAAAATAGCTGGTGGAACAAATGATGATCAAACAATCTATTTAAAACCCTTATCTGAGTATTCAGAAGAGGAGAAGGTTGAGCAGGGAGTTAGAGTTCGTTTAAGTTCTACAAAGAGTGAGATAAAGTTTGGAGAGATAGTTGGTTTTACTGTAAATGTAGAAAATTTAGATAAAGAGAGTTACGAAAATTTAAGTTTAAAAAATACTACTCCAAAAGGGTTTAGATATTTAGATGAGGAGTTTCAAAAATTCAGTTTAAAACCAGGGGAAAAATATAGTAAAACTTTCTATATGAAAGCAACTGTGGGAGCTAATATGGGAAAAAATATTTTTCAAAGTTATGTAGCAAATAGAAATAGTAAGATATCAAATATAGGAGAGACTAGTGTGGATGTAAAGGGAGATTCTCTTTTAAATACAGCAACTATAATTGGTAAGGTAATAGATGAGACAACAGATAAGGGGATACCTTATGCGGTACTTTATACTCCAAGTGGAGTTGTAGTTCAAGCTGATGAGTTTGGTAGATTCCATCTTCCAGATCAGTGGGTAGATAAAGCTTTTGGTGAAAACTTTACAGTAAAACTTGATGAAAATAGTTTGCCAAAGGGAAGTGTAATTAAAAGTGAAAACCCTCTTGTAAAAAGAATAACTCCATACTCTTTGACAAAGTTTAACTTTATAGTTCAAAAAGGAGTAGAGGAAGAGGAAACGTCAGAGGAGAAAGAGCCTGAAAAGAATTATACATATATGGGAACAGGGTTAGTGGATGCATATATAGGAAAAGATAGTGACAAACCAAGAGCTACATATTTTGGTAAGGGTAGTTATGGAGATTATAAGCTAACACTGCATTTTGATACTAAGGATAAAAAGAATCAAACACTTTTAGAAAGAGTTACAGATGATGACTATGTTTATTATCCAACTTATGGAGATGACTCTAAAATTAGAAAAGAAGTAAATACAAATGGAAAGCTTTACCTAAAGTTAGAGCATAAAAAATCATACTTAATGTGGGGTAACTATGAAACTGGTTTTGTAGGAACAAAATTTATGGATTATAACAAAGAGTTATATGGATTTAAAGGTGAGTATAAAGAGGATGATATAAATGTAAAGGTCTTTATGAGTACTCCAAACACTATGTATGGTCATGATGAGTTTTTAGGAACTGGTGGAAGTTTATACTTTCTAAAAAATGGTGAAGTGTTAAAAGGTAGTCAAAAAGTTTGGATAAAAATTGTTGATGCAGATACTTATGTTGTGGAAAAAGTAATCTACTTACAAGAGGGAAGAGACTATGAGATTGACCCTTTTATAGGAAGAGTTATACTTACAACTCCTTTAAGTGGTGGAAGCTCTACAGATTACTATGCATACTTAGTGGTTGATTATAGCTATCTTCCTAAGGATGGAGAGGTTGTAGATTCATCAAATTACGGTGTAAAAACTGTTAAAGATATAAATGAAAATCTAAGTGTAGGAGTAACTGCTATTCATGAAAGTCGTGGAAAAACAGACTACGATTTAAAGGGTGTAGAGGTTAAATTAAAAGATGATGTAGGAAACTATATAAAGGGTGAGTTTAGTACTAGCTCTGGAGTTTCAAATGTAAGTAACTACTTATCTTTTGATGGAGGATTAACTTTCCAAGAGGTGAGTAGAGATGACAGTAAAATATCTGGAAATGCCTATAGAATTACAGGAGCTTTAAAGCTTCTAGAAGAGGCTGAATTAAAAACCTGGTACGAAAGAAAAGAGCGTGGATACTCCTTTGCTTCAGACTTAGATGATAGGTTTTTAGAAACTTTTGGAAGTGAACTAAAATATAGTCACTCTGAAAATCTGAAAAGTTACCTAAAGTTTCAATATGTAGATCAGATGAAGTGGGGAGAAAAAAGAGAAACAGGAACAGTAACTAGTGCTAAATTGGAGTATATTTTAAATGAAAGTACAAAGCTTTATAGTGAGATAAAAGCTGGACTTAGTAATGCACTGTCTTTAGGTGCTGAAAAAAGAATAAACGATAGATTAAAAGTTAATGGTAGAACCTCTTTTGGTGATTCAGGAAACTATTTTGAGCTTGGAGGAGATTATCAACTTTTCGATAACTATAATATCTATTCAGGGTATAGTTCAGATGGAGAGATATCTAGAGACAGATATACTGTTGGTCAAAGAGCTAGAGTTGGAGAGAGAACTAGTATCTACCAAGAGAACCAGTTTGTAAAAGAGCGTGGTAAAAATGCTACTCTTCAAGGATATGGTATAGATTACGACTTAAGAAGAGGAGTAACTTTGGGTGGATCGATTCAACATGGTGAGTTAATTTTACCAAATGATGAGAGAAGTCGTCGAAGAGGCGGGTCACTATATCTAAGAGCGGAGTTAGAGAGTTTAACTTTAAGAAATAGAGTTGAGTATAGAGAGGACAAAGGTTCAGAGGATATAGAGCAGTATTTAACAACGAACTCTTTTATATATAAGTATAATAAAGAGTATACTTTTGCAGGAAAAATAAATTACTCATTTACAGATGATAGTTATAAAACTAGTTACTTAGAGAGTAGTATGGGACTAGCTTATAGACCTATAGATAATGATAGATTAAACTATCTATCAAGATACACAGTGATACTAGATAAGGATAGTAAAACTAATAAGGATTTTAGTGCTCACATAGGGGAGTTTGAAACAATATACTCCTTTACAAGGGACCTTGATATATCCATGAAAAATGGGTATAGACGTGAGAAAAATAACTATTTAAACGACCTTTATATGTTAGGATTTAAGGCTAACTACAGTGTAATGAATAGTTGGGAAGTTTTTGGACAGTATCAGTGGTTAGTGGACCGAGCTAATGAAGATGTTCTAAGTGGGGCTATCTTTGGAGTTTATAAAAATATAGATAGAAACATGAAGCTAGGAGGGGGATATAACTTCTCTGGGTTCAAGGATTCTTTGGGAGAACAGGACTATAAAACTTCAGGATGGTTTTTAAATATAATTGGGACTATGTAGATTAATAATTTTAAATTAAAAAAAGAGAGATCTCGGGGAAGGGGCCGAAATCTCTCTTCTTTGTTTATCTGAATTTATTGAAAAGCCATAAAACTACAATGGCCCCAAAAGCTGCAGTAAAGATACTACCAATATTTAATCCATGAACAGAACCAATACCAATAATACTACCTAAAAATCCTCCAACGAAGGCTCCAACGATACCAAGTATCATAGTGGCAATTATTCCTCCACCTTGAGCACCGGGCATGATGAACTTAGCTAAAGCACCAGCTAAAATACCAAGGATGATCCATGTTAAAATTCCCATTTTACAACCTCCTAAAAAATTTTTTTATTTTATAAATACTTATTCAGAGATAGTTTTAACTTTCTTTTTTTTTCTCAAAAATAAATTTATTATTTAAAAAATAACATCTGTGATACAATAAAAGGGATTTAAACGGGTTTTAAGGGAAAAAAATTAAGGGAGAAACAATGAAAAGAACAACGGGATTATTATTTTTACTACCACAACTAGTTTTAGCACAGGAGTATTGGAATGGAATTCCATATCCTATGAATCGTTGGGGTATATCGGGATTAGGAGTAACTCAAACAGAGGCAGGGAAGATAAGCAACATTGATATAAACATAAAAAAAATTCCCATTGGAAACAATGAGGTAGATTTGGAAATTGTAAATCCAGATTCTATAGAAGTAAAAGCTAAAGTTAAGGGAGTTAAGCTTGATTACTTTGTATTACCATTTTTATCTATTTATGGAATCTATGGACAGCTAGAAGCAGATGTAGATATGAGAGCTGGAAACCCTAAAATAGGAATACCAGGAACAGGAAACAATTTTATAGATGGAATAATAGGTGGCTACGAAGATAAAATAAACAACCATTTAGAAAAAGTAAAATTAAATGGAAAGTTTAAAACAGAGGGAGATATCTATGGTATAGGAGGTATTTTAGCAGGAGAGTACAAAAATGTTTTTGGAATGCTTCAATATACTTATACAGAAATTCATATGAAAGATGGTTTAGCTAAGAAAAAAGCTGAGGTTTCAAATGCGAGATTAGGTTATAGCTTTAAGCCAAAAGATACCTTTATAACTAATATAACTCCATACTTAGGAGCTACTTATCAACTTATGGGAACACAAGTTAAAGCTGGAATTGGAGATTTAAATGCTACTATAGATCTAGAATTAGATGAAATATCTCCTGCAGCTGGAGTATTTATTCAACTTTCAAATAATATGACTTTAATGGTAGAGACAACTTGGGGAACAAAAGATTCAGTAGCCATAGATATAGGATATAGATTTTAGGATGGTGGTAAAATGCTAGGGCTTGTTTGTATGTTAGATGGAAAAGGCATGAAAAAGGGTGTTAATGCACTTAAAAATTTTAACTTAGAAAAAGTTAAAGAAGCATCATTATTTAATTTAGACTACACTTTAGAGTGTATAAAGTTTTGCTTAAAAAACAACTATATCTATAGAGTTTCATCATCTGTAATTCCATATCCTGATCTTTGGAATTGGAGAGAGGATAGAGATATTTTAGAAAAACTAAAACTTATAAAAGAGTATAGTTCTAAAATAAGGCTCATAATTCATCCAGATCAATTTGTAGTTTTAAATAGTGATAGTGAAAAAGTTATAGAAAACTCCTTGAAAATACTGGAAAGCCAAGTACAGTTTGCAAAGCTTGCAGGGATAAGCGAGTTAATTCTTCATATAGGAAAAAAGGATGGAGTAGAAAAGTTTATTCAAACATATAAAGAACTAGACAGCTATACAAAGAGCATATTAGTTTTAGAAAATTGTCACTATTATAAGGCTAATGAAGTATTAGAGCTATGTGAAAAAATAGAGAGACCCATGGTTTTAGATGTACATCATGCAAGAGTTACAAAGGATGAGAACTATGATGTTGAAAAAATAAAAAACAGTTGGAAAAACAAAAAACCTTTAGCTCATATATCAAGTGGAAAAGACTCTATAGATGATAAATTTCATAGTGATTACATATCAGAGGAGGATATAAAAAAATATATCTGGCTTTTTAAGGATTTTGATGTGGAGATAGAGGCTAAAAAGAAGGAAAAAGCATTAAAAAAAGCTGTAGATACAATAGGTATCTACAGCTTTTAGGTAAGGCTAGAGTTTAACTCTAGTCTTTTTTATTTAGAGTTTTCATATTGAGTATGGAACTCTTTTAATATTTGCTTAGTCTTTTTACCAATAGCTTCATATTGATACTCTTTTAAATTTGCTAGAGAAACTCTTAAAGTTGGGTGAGTGTCACCAAATCCTTTTCCAGGAAGTAATACAACACCAGTTTCTTTAGCTAAAGCAAATAGGAAATCATTTATTTTATTGTTATCTTTAAACCACTGTGCAAACTTTTCATCAAAAAGCTCAAGAGCTATATCAGCTACATTTATAAGAGTATAGTAGCTTACAACATTTTCATCATCTTCAAAATGAGCTCCTAAAGATGAGTAAAGAAGTTTACATCTATTTCTAATAAGTTCCTTACAAGAGTTTTTATAATCTGAGTTTAAATCAACTAAAGAGTTTAAAGCAAATAGTGCCATCTGTAGTTGTTGAGGTGTAGATATACCTGCAGTGTGATTTAAACCAACAGCTCTACTATCAGCAACGATTCTATCAATAAATGATAGTGTTTTAGGAGTAGGTGTTATTATAGTATATCTGTTATTAACCTCATCATCAGCTGTTTTTAAAAGCTCATCAAAAATACTGTCGTGAGAGATAGATATAGTACCAAGTCTCCATCCTGTTGCTCCAAAATATTTAGAGAATGAGTAAACTAAAAGTGTATTTTTAGGAACTATTCCAAAACATGAAACAAAGTTATCACCAAATGTTCCATAGACATCATCAGTTATAATCATTAAGTCTGGTCTGTCTTCATCAACTAATTTTTTAAGATTTAAAAGAGTTTCAGTACTTAATTTTGTTGATGGTGGATTACTTGGATTAACAAGACATAGTAGTTTTATACTAGGGTCTTTAAGTTTCTCAAGCTCAGATGCAGGAAGCTGCCAATCAGATTTTGGATCAAGTTGTAACTCAACAATATCTAAGTCATATTCAGATAACTTAGGTATCTCTAAATACGGGGTGAATATAGGTGTAACAATAGCTATTTTATCCTTAGGTTTTATAAGCTTATTTGTAGCTAAAGAGTTGAAAATATAAAACATTGCAGCAGTTCCACCCTCTGTAGCGAAAACATCAAAATCACAATCAAGTTTATTTTGACACATCTCTTTAGTTAAATATTTTTTTACAATAATCTCTGTATTAACTAACATTCTAGGTGGAGTAGGATAGTGACTTCCTAAATAAGCTTCTACAAACTCCATTAAAACTTCATCAATATTTAAACCAATTTGATCCTCTATATATGATAAATATGTTAAAATTCCATTTGCTTCAGCAGAACATTGTTCTTTTCTTAAAAATATTAGGAAACGAGTATAGATACCATCTTTTTTAGGAAAACCACCAATATGATTGTGAAGATATGAGTATGAAACTTCAGATTCTTCAATAGCAAACTTTCCAATTAGATTAAAAACTCTACGTGGAAGAGTAGCTAAAAAGTTTGGGTTTCCTCTACCAGCATTTAAAACTTCACCTTTAAAAGCTTCGTCAGCAAGTTTAATAAGTTGATCTTTTAGCTCAAATGGGCTTAACTCTTTCATAATAATACCTCCAATTAATTTTTAGTTATAATTCCAACAATAACAGGTCCCCACATAGTTAAAAATACATTTGCTACTGCATATCCAACTGAGAACGGTAATACTGGAGTAGAGTTTTGAGTTTTTCTAAGTACTTCAGCATAAGCGGGATTGGCACTTCTACCCCCAGCGATAATTGCAACTGAATCAACTGGATTTTTAATTTTTAAGATAAAGTAGTCAAATAGGAATGTAATAATTTGTGGAACCATAGTTACAAAAACACCAAGCCAGAATAGAGTCATACCATATTGTTCAATAGTAACAAGGGCACTCTTACCAGCATTTAAACCAACAATTACAACGAAAACAACTAGTCCAAAAACTTTAAGGAAAGAAACTGTACCAGTGTCCATTCCTCCAACTTTAGGGAATCTACTTTTTAACCATCCAAAAATAAGACCTGAGAAAAGACATCCTCCACCAGTTCCTAAAGATATTGGGATACCAGCGATAGGTAGTGTAATCTCTCCAATCATAATACCTAAGATCATACCAATTGAGAAAGTGATATAATCAACAACATTTTTATTAGGAGTGGCATAACCTAAAAGTTTAAAAGAACTATCTATATTTTGTTTTCTACCAGTTAAAATAACTTCATCTCCAAGTTCAAATTTAAAATCAGGTTTTAAAGGAAGCTCCTCATTTTCTCTATAGACTTGAGCTACAACAAAACCAAGAGTAGCAGCTGGAGGTAAAAGAGTTTTTATTTCTTCAATTGTTTTTCCAGCAAATTTTTTATAGTGGAAAATAATAGATTTTTTATATTCAGTTGTAGTAGTAGAAAACTTAGTACAATCGAAAATCTCAGTTCCTAAAACACCATCTAAACTAAGAAGTGCCTTTGTTTTTCCACCAATTACAACCCAGTCATTCTCTTTAAAAATGTAGTTATCATAGTTATCTACCTTGATAGTAGAACCATTTTGAGAAACATCTAAAAGAAAGATTTTTTCTTTAAAATCCTCTTCTAACTCACGTGCTGTTTTTCCTACATATTTAGAATCTTTAGTTATCTCATAAATTCTAGATGAAACTTTTTCAAGAGCTAGAAACTCATTTTCACCTAAAACAATACCTTTAGCTTGAGATTTTTCAAGTTCAATAGCTGATTTTCTAAGGTCCCACTTCATAATTAATGGAAGAATAGTTCCAACCATAAGAACTGGACCAAGAGTACCGAAAATATATGTAACAGAGTAACCTACAGCAACATTTGTTTGAAGCTGTTTTGTTAATTCTGGACTTAATCCTAAGTTTCCAATAGAGTTTCCAGCAGTACCAATAATAGCTGATTGTGTTAAACCACCAGCAGCAAGTCCAGCAGCAAGTCCTCTATCTAAATCAAAGTAATATGCACAAAAAAGAACACACAGTAAACCTACAACAGTCATGAAAAAGGATGAGATTACAAATTTCATAGAAGCTTTATTATTTAAAGCTCCGAAAAATTTTGGTCCACCTTCATATCCACAAGCATAGATAAATAAAGCAAAGAAAGCAGTTTTTAAAATGCCAGGAACATTAAATCCAAGTTGTCCAATTATAACTGCAATGATTAAGCTACCAGCTATTCCACCTAATTGGAATTTTCCGATTTTAATTTTTCCTATAGCATAACCAATACCAATAGATAGGAAGAGTGCAATTAAAACGTTAGAACGAATATAATCTGCAAATATCTCCATATAATTCCTCCTTAAAAATATATTATCAATCTGGTTTAAGTATACAAAAAGAAAAAAACCGTTCCTTCAATTTATTGCAAAAAAATAGAAAAGAGATTAAAGTCTGGTCAGAACCCTTAATCTCTTTTCCATTTATTTAAATTTTACTTAACAGGCTACTCCAAAAATTATATCTAAAATTATATCTAAAAAATATATTCAAAGAGTTTTATAAAAATCCTCTTTAAAAAATTATTTTTTTTATATTAATTTCACTGGACAGATTTTATACTCAGGAGTTTTAGAGATTGGTTCTAAAAACTCGCTTCCAGTAAGCTCATTAACTAAAGCACTAGAGAAGTGGAAAGGCACAAAAACTACTCCATCTTTAACTCCATCACGCACTTTTATTTTTAAAGTAATTTCTCCACGACGAGATTTGATTGTTATCATATCCCCATCTTTTTTAGATATTTTTTCTAAAAGATTAGAGTTCATCTCAGCATAAGGTTCAGGACATTTTTCATTTAATCCATCAACTCTTCCACTCATAGATCTAGTGTGATACTGATAAAGTACTCTTCCTGTAGAAAGATAATAAGGATACTCATCATTTATAACCTCTACAGAGTTAACTAACTCCACAGGAATCAGTGAGAACTTTCTCTTTAAGTTTGAAAGATCCTCATATAAGAACTCAGTTCCTTTTCCATTTATAACTGGCCACTGAACTCCCTCATTTTCTATAAGTGAGTAACTAAATCCATTATAAAGAGGAGTAACTTCACAAAGTTCATTGAAGATAGTTTCAGGAGTTCTATTAATCTGTTTGTATCCCATTCTATCCATTAACTCTAAAATTATATCTAAATCCATTTTAACCTCACCAGGAGGTGTAACCACTTGTCTAACTCTTTGAACTCTTCTACCTGTATTGACAAAAGTTCCAATTTTTTCAGCAAAACATGTAGCTGGCAGAACAACATCAGCCATAGCAGCAGTTTCAGTTAAAAATATATCTTGAACTACAAGAAGATCTAAGTTTTTAAGAGCACTTCTAACATGGTTTAAGTTAGGGTCAGTCATAAGTGGATTTTCACCCATAACATATAAAAACTTCATCTCATTTTTAGATATTTTATCTATCATTTCAACAACAGTTATTCCTGCAAAAGGTGAAAGGTTTTCCACATTCCAGAACTTTTCCATCTTCTCTTTAACTTTAGGATCATCAACTTTTTGGTACCCTGAATATATATCTGGGAATGCTCCCATATCGCAAGCACCTTGAGCATTGTTTTGCCCTCTTAAAGGGTTAACTCCCCCTCTTTCTTTTCCAACATTTCCACAGATTAAAGCTAGATTTGAAAGAGCAGTTACATTGTCAGAACCATTTATATGTTGAGTATTTCCCATACCTAAGTATGTTGTAGCAACATCGCTAGAGTAGATTCTAGCAGCTTTAATAACATCATCTTTTGAAACTCCACAAATTTTTTCAGCGTACTCAGGAGTATAATCTTTAACACTCTCTTTAAGTGCTTCAAAACCTTCAGTGTTCTCATCAATATACTTTTTATTATAAAGTCCTTCTGAAATAATAACATTTACCATAGCATTAACTAAGGCTATATCAGTTCCAGGATTTATTTTTAAAAATACATCAGCAATTTCAGAAAGATCAATATCTCTAATATCTATAATTATAAGTTTAGCACCACTTTGAACAGCGTGTTTAACCTTAGCACCTAAAACAGGGTGTGTTTCTCTTAAGTTTTCACCACTTATTAAAATAACTTTAGATTCAAAACCTTCATGAACACTATTTGACATAGCTCCATACCCTAGAGTTTTACCAAGAGCTGCAGATGATGAACTATGACAAAGTCTTGAGCAGTGGTCCACATTATTTGTTTTTATAACTCCTCTAAAGAACTTTTGAAACAAATAGTTTTCCTCTGTTGTACACTTACCAGATGAAAAAGCTCCAATAGCCTGGCCACCATAGGTATTCATAGTATCACTTAATTTTTTAGTAATTAGTGAGAAAGCCTCATCCCAAGTTGCTTTTTTAAAGACACCATTCTCTTTAATAAGAGGATGAGTCAAACGATCAGGATGATTTACATATGAAAATCCAAACTTACCTTTAACACAAAGTAGCCCAACATTTGGTTTAACTAAAGCAGGGTGAGCTTCAACTATAACATTATCTTTAACTTCAAAGTTAATTTGACATCCAACACCACAGTATCCACATGTAGTTTTTACAGTATGAGTTTCCCAATGTCTAAACTGATGCTTATACTTTGGAAGTAAACCAGCAGTTGGGCAAAAGCTTACGCAGTTTCCACATGAAACACAAGCTGAACTATTTATATTATCAGCTTTATTGGCCCAAGTATGCATTTTTCCATTGGTATTTTTTAATTTTAAAGCATGGTTGCACTGAAGATTTCTACAAATCTGAGCACACTTTCCACACCCAATACATTTATTTGGATCTATTACAAAAAATGGATTAGAATCATCAACAGGTATTAGCTCTAAGCTATTGGGAATAGTTTTATCTATTCCATATTTATAGCAATACTCTTGAAGTTTACACTGACCTGATTTTTGGCAAACAAGGCAGTTCACATGATGATTATCTATATATTTTTGAAGTAGTTGCCTTCGATTATTAATAACTTCAGGGGCTTTAGTATCTATAACCATACCTTCAGTAGGGAGAGTCTTACAACTCTTTGTAACAGTCCCATTAATTGAAACAGCACACATTCCACAAATACCAAGTTTTTCTTCAGATCTCTCATCTCTACAAAAAGTTGGAATCTCTAATTTTAGTGATTGTAAAATCTCTAAAACTGAGAGTTTCTCATCAACAGAGCAGTTTTTTCCATTAATAGTTACATTTACCATAAACCCCTCCCTAATCTTATCTTCCTCTAAATTTTATAAATAGGAACAGAACAACAAAAGCACCAATTACAGATAAAAAGATACTTCCAAGGTTAAGCCCAGTAACAGAACCTATCCCAAGAAGACTACCTATAAATCCACCTACTAATGCACCAACAATTCCAAGAATTGTAGTTGCAAAAAGCCCAGCTGTATATACCTCTGGCATCATAAGTCTAGCTAATGCTCCAGATAAAAGTCCTAAAATAATCCATGAAAATAATCCCATAGAACAACCTCCCATAAATACGTTTTCGTTACTTTTATATTCGTGATAAATTAAAAATTTCTTTTTAAAAAAATATATAAGAGAAAAAATTCAAAAGGTAAAATAAAAAAAAATTAGTATAAATAAAAAAAGTACAAAGGAGGGGTTAAGTGGTGAAGTTTTTTTTCCTATTTTTTATTTTAGTTTTTCAGCTATTATATAGTTTTGAGAAAAATGAAAATAAACTATTTATTGGGAAAAGATATCCACTAAATCTAAAATTAGATTCAGGTTGGACTATGAGTTACATAAAGATGGATACTAATTTAAAAAGTGGTCTAAAAACTCCTCAGTTTAAAACAGACCCCAAGGTAAATATTGCATATCTAAAATATAGTGAAGATTTAATAGGATTTAATTGTCAAAATTTAGATGACGCTTTAAATTCTAACTTGAAAAATCATTTTTTTGGTGGAATGGGAAAGGTATCTAAAAAGATAGATATTGATTCAATATATTTTGAACCCATGGGAAAGCTTCAATCTGTAGCAATTTTTCAAAGAAGTATCAATGAAAACTATGGAAATTATAATGTGAATTTAGATAATCTAAATGGAGTTTTAAATACACTATATTTAGGAATGGGAGTTGGAAAACAATATTTCCAAGAGAGTCATATTGTTGATTTTTCTATGAGTGCTGGAGTAAAGCAGGAATTAAATAGAATAGATGAAGAAGTAAAATATAGAGCTCGCCTTTCAGAAGAAAATGATGAAGGAGATTTAAAGGATAAAAATAGTTTTTCTCAAGAGTTAGGACTTAACGGAGCCATTGGAAACCCTGCTACAGGAGTATCTTTTTATACTGGATATAAATATTTTTTTTCAGAAAATGAGTCATGGAAAGTAACTGCTGGAGTTAGCTATATATTTTAAAAGAAAAGTAGCATTCTAATTTTAGAATGCTACTATTTTATCTCTACCAGTTTTTTTAGCAGTATATAGATTTTTATCAGCTTTAGAAACAGCACTATAAAATGAGTTTTTATCTTCAATATCAGTGTAAATAACACCAAATGAAGCAGTTATTCTATAGTTATCAATAATATTTAAATCTTTAATTAGTATCTGAAGAGCATTAACTTTATTTAAAAGTTTTTCTTTATTAGTATCTTTAAAGATAATTAAAAACTCCTCTCCACCCCATCTAAAAGCATCAGCACTACCAATTGAAACTAACTTTATACAATTACTTACAGCTTTAAGAACAAGATCACCTTTATCATGTCCAAAACTGTCATTTATATTTTTAAAATGATCAATATCAAGTAGTACCACACCACAATTTTTAATGGGAAAAACCATCTCTTCTTGTAGAAAATATCTGTTATAAAGAGCAGTTAATGGTTCTCTTAAAAGTAGTTCACTTTTAATTTTATTTAACATTTTCAAAGAGAGTAACTCTTTTTTTAGTTTCTCTTTTTTATTTATATAAAAAATTAGAAGTATAATAAAAGTTAGTATAAAAATCTCTTTTGTTTTAATAAGTTGAAATACCCCCTCTTTTTCAATTAAAATTTTATAGTTAGTTTTTTCAAGGGGAAAAACATAAAAATCTTGAATAACTTTTATAGTTTTAGGATGTTCATTTTCTGTTGAATAAACAACTTTATACTCTCCGTCAATAATATAGGCATTTAATCCTAAAATGCTTTTTAATTTATTTGTATTTTTAGCAAAGAAGTTAGGATCAAAGTCAAAATACCAAAGAGCACGAAGCTTTTGGGAGTTATTAAAATAATCATATTCTGGAAATATTATTGTAAACATCTCTTTTTCATGAGCTCTATCAGTATACAGATTATAAAGAGCAAATTCAGTATTATTCCTAGAGATACTTCTCTTATTTTGGAAAACATCAAAACTTAGAGCTCCTTTTTGTAAAACTTTAACCCAAGTTTGACTAAAATCATCAGTATAAATAACTTTTCTATTGTTTTTTAAAGAACGTATATTATTATAAACAATGAAAAGAAGAGAGTTATTAAACTTAGAGTTCAGATTTTCTTTGGCTTCTTTTAAATTATAAAAATTAAATTGATTGGGATGTGAAGTAATATTTTTAAAATAAACTCCACTTCCATCTATATCAAAGTATATTATATTTTCAGCAACAGTGTAATTTTCAAAAGGTAAACTTTTTTTAGTAGCATCTAAAAAATCAATCTCATTTTTTAATGTTTGTATATCCTTATTAAAACGAATATTAAAATTATCAACAGATGAGTTTATGTCATTAAATAGATTGTTTTTGTTGATAAAAGTTGAGATAAAAAATAAAATAATCAACAAAGGATAAACAAGTTTAAAAATCATAGTGTCTTAACCTCCGTAGTAAATTCATCTTTTGAAATAGGCTTACTAAAGTAATAACCTTGAGCATAATCAACACCTAGAAATTTTAGAAACTCTAACTGCTCTTTTGTTTCAACTCCTTCAGAAACAATCTTAAAGTTTAAATCCTTTATTAAAGAGGTTAAATTTTTATAAACAATCTTACCTTTTGATTTATTTACTTCAAGAGAATCTAAAAGAGATTTATCAAACTTAACTACGTCCATTGGTAAAAGAGGTAGAAGTCCTGCTGTAGAGTGTCCCGCTGTAAAATCATCAAGTGATATTTGAATACCTAAATTTTTAAGTGCTTTTAATTTAGTAATTAAGTCTTTCATATCTAAAATAAAGATAGATTCAGTAATCTCTACTTCAATATATTTTCCAGGAACTTTAAAGTAATTAAGAAGTCCAGTAAGTACAGTTATTAAGTCATCTCTTTTAAAAGTTTTCATAGAGATATTAAATGAGATTCTGAAATTATCTAAAGACACTCCATTTTCAAGAAGATCCCTAATAAAAACAATAGATTCTTTAGCAATTTTATAATCAACTTTATGTATAAAGTTGTACTTTTCAGCTATTGGTATAAATTCAAAGGGCCCTATTGGACCAAGTTCTAAAGATTTATATCTAGCAAGAGCTTCAGCACCAATAATTCTATTGGTTTTAATGCAGTATTTAGGTTGAAACATCGGGTATATTCCACTGATATCCTCTTTTAATAGAGAAAGTATAGAGGATTCCCTATCCATTTTTTCAATAAATTTCTCATCTGCAATTTTATAAAATTTGCTTTTTTCTTTTTTAGTTTCAAGCATAGCTAAATCAGAGTATCTAAAGCTAGTAGCTAAGGTTATAGTTGATGATTTATGACTTATTCCTAGATTAAAAGTAATATTATATTTTAAAAGTGTTGGACAAAACTCCTTATATTTTTTTAATTTTCCAATAATCTCTTCATGACTTTCAAAAGAGAAACCATAGAACTCATCTCCAGAGATTCTAAAAATATGAGAATCAATAAAACTATTTTTTAGAAAAGTAGCAAACTCTTTTAAAATAACATCTCCAAACTCATGTCCTAGAGAGTCATTTATATTTTTAAAGTTATTTAAATCAATAACAAAAGTTGAACCAGTAAGTGAGTTTTCCTCATTACAAAACTTATCAAAAATAAATCTGTTGGGTAAGTTTGTTAATGAATCTTTTAATAGATTCTTTTTATTTAGACGCTCTTTATATAGATAAACTGAAATAGCAAAAATTATAAAAATAAAGAGTATGGAAAAAAGAACAAGAATATCTCTAACTTCCTTATTTTTAGAGTAAATAGCTTTATTTTCAGCATCTCTTTCAAGTTGTGATCGTTCAGCAATTCTCTTTAAATTGATAGAGTATTCAAAAGCTTTATTAATAATATCTCTCAAAACTGTATTATTTTTGTTAAACATAAAGTTAACAGGAATAGTTTCAAAAGGAATAATATTATATTTATTAGAGTCGAAGTCTTCTTTGTTAGTAACAAGAAGATTAGCTACTTCACCATTATTTAAGGCTTTTACCATGGAATTAAAATCATTAAATATAATGATTTTATTGTCAACATCATATCTTTGAGCTATATGTTCCTCGACATTATCTTTTAAAACTCCAATAGTTCTACCAGATGCAGGAGAGTTATCTAGATTGATTATATAAGTTCCAATCTCATATATTTTTTTAGAAAATATAAAATCTTTACTACGTTTTTGTGTTTTAGAAAGTACTGTTGTATCAAACTCTTTATTTTTAAGATCATTAATTGTTTTATAATCAGTATTTGTAATATCTATAAAATCAATTCCTAGGTTACGCTTTAATGTTTTAAAAATATTCGGAGCAATCCCCTTGTATTCTCCATCAATTTGAGATTTATATGAAACAAGAGAATCAGAATTATTTTCGTAGATAACTTTAATTGGTTTATGAGCTTTCAAATACTCTTTCTCCTCAGAAGTTAAAGAGGTATAAAAATTATTGTAAGATATAGAACGATTTAAAGAATCTAGTTCATTTAAAAATATTTTTCTATATCCACCACTTAAAGCATTGTTAATAAAGGGAAGTAGATCTTTATATTTATGAGATAAAGCTATAGTAATACCTGACGAATGTCCTATTTTAATTCCATATTTAGGTTTATATAAAACAGGATTAGTTGTTAGAATATATTTATCATCATATTTTTTTAAATTCTCAACTGGAATAGGACAAGCATGTAAATCATTGTTATCTAAAATAGCTTTTAGAATATTTGTATAGACATCGATATATGATGTATATATTATTTTATTATTCAAATCATTTAATGAATATATTGGTTCAGTTTTAGAAATAATATAAAGCTCTTCAGAGAAGATACTCTCACTAAAATCAAGTTTATTATCAAAAGATTTACTTTTAGGAGTAAAAGCTATTCCATCAATAACGCCAGAATTAATCTCAGATTGTAGATCTTTATATATTACTTTTTTAAAAGTTACATCTAGTTGCATATAGTTTTTTAAAAACTTTTCTACAGTTGTATTTAAAGAGCTAGTCTTTGGATAACTTAGATTATAAAAAGGATCATCTACTAGTGCTATAGTTATTTTTTCTTTTTGTAACTTATTAAACTCCTCTTTTTCTTTAAGTGTTTTTGGTGTGTAAACTTCACTAAAAGCAAAGTTAAAAACTACAAAAAAAACAAGGGTAAACAATCGGTAAATCATTTAACATCTCCTTCATTTATATCTTGATATATAATCATGTTTTTTCCAGAGCCTTTAGCTTTATAAAGTCTTTTATCACACTGAGCATATGTGTTTTCCGTAGCCTTGGAAAAACCGCCACTTATAGTAACTGTAATTGGGTACTTCCAGTGGATATTCTCTACACTTTTTCTGATATATTCGCAACTTTCCATAGCAAAACTTTCGTTAAAGTGAGTAAATAAAATAGCAAACTCCTCTCCACCAACTCTATATATAGAGGTCTCTTTATTCTCAATAGTTTTAAGAATTTTACCAATGGTAGATAGCACTTCGTCACCAAATTCATGTCCATAAGTATCATTTATTTTTTTAAAATTATCTATGTCAAAAAGCAACATAGAGTATTCATTACTAGATTTTAAAGAGTTTATATCCTCTTTAAAAGCAAGCCTGTTTCCAATAGTTGTTAGCGCATCAATTTTAGCTTTTTTATCAAGGTAAAGCATACGTTTATATGCAGCACCTAAAATTAAAACCATAGAGATGATAAGGAAAGCTATGTTTTTATATAACTTTTCATTTTCTCTAGCAAAACGCTCATGTTCAATATTTTCAATAAGATACAAACTAAAAACTTTGTTGTTAGCAACACTGACTCTTTCTAAATACTCATCATAGTCTTTAGCTAAATCACTATAGGCTTTAAAACTATTAGTATCATAATAGTATTGAAATAATAACTTAAAAGCTATTTTTAAAAATGTAATATCTCCATAAAAATCAGAAGTTTCTATAAAGTTTTTCAGATTAGTTGGAGAAAACTTTTCAGGTTCATATTTTAAATAGTAGCTCTCTAAAGTTATTAAACGAAGATTTTCAAGATCAGTGAAAAAGGCTTTATCTAAGTTGTCTAATAGAGGATTAGCAATGTTTAGACAATTTAAAGCAGCTTCTTTATTATTAGATATTAAATATAGTCTAGCTTCTAAAAGGTTTTTTAGAATTAAAATATTTTTTTGATAACTTTCAGGTTGATCTTTTAATAGAGGTGTAATTTTATTCAAATATTTAAATCCCTCTGTAGTGTTATTTAAAAAACCAAAATTTTCAACTAAATATAGATATATAGAGATTGCAGTTCTTGAAGCATTGGGAAAATCTTTATTTTCAATATCAATATCTTGAAGTATTTTTATAGAGGTATCATGTCCACCTAAGCTATTAAAAATAGAAGCTAATGATATTTTTGCTCTAATAATATCATGCTCAGAATGGAGTTCTTCAGCCAAATTTAGATATTCCATAGTAAGCTTTATAGAGTTAACAATATTTCCAGATGTAGCATCTAAAACTCTAAGTTTATTTAAAGTAAAAAGTCTAGCTTTAGGAGAGAGCTCTCCACTATTTAGAACTTTTTTTAGAATATAAGCTCCAATATTTTGTCTAGAACGAAGATTTAAAAGAACTCTATTATTTTCAGCAATCTCCTCATATTTAGAAGAGTATTGATTTTTAGGTATTTTTTGAAATTTATCCCATACCTCTTTTTCTAAAGGAATAAGTTTATCAAAATCAATAGAACTGTTACTAACAGTAATTCTTTTTAAAAAAGATGATTCTTCCTCTTTTAATCTATTATTTTTAATTACTAAGTAAAAAATTAGAGAGATAACTACAAGAACAACAGACAAAGCAGCAAAAATATTATAAGATTTTATTTTCATAGATAACTTAAAACTCCTTTAAAATTAGATAGTCGATTAGATTAGTATAGCATATTAAATAAAAATAGAAAACCCTCTAAATTGATTAGAGGGTTATAAAAAAAGTGTTATTTTTTAAAGTATTGAGAGAACAGAATTTTGTCTTCTCCCACAGCACTATCGTGCTTTATAACAATGTATATATCATCAATTGAACTGTCTGTTCCTAGGTTTTTTAAGATATCTTGTGCTACTCTATCAAAGTTTAATTTAGGAGTTGTAAGACTTTCAATCTCTACTTCGATATTCATACTGTTATTAACAATTGTAACATCATAATCAGCTTTTTTAATAACAGAAGCCATTCTAACTTTTAAATGATCCTCAATACGATCTTCTAAAACATCATTAGGTGAATCCTTTGCAAAAGATAGTGCTGAAACTATAGTCATTAAAAGTAATAATTTTTTCATAGGTAATCTCCTTTGTTAATATATTTTATATCTTATATTAACCTAGGAATATCTCTTTTATATCCCCTTTTTTAAAACTATGAAAAATCTAACACCAAAATCACTATTTTCAACTCCATAGTTAAAGCCATGGGCATCTAAAATCTCAGAGGATATATACAGTCCAAGACCTCTATCACCACTATTAGATGAGAAAAATTTATTCCAAACTTTATCTAAATTATCCTCTAAAATATGTGGCCCATCATTTTCTAAAAATAAAACTACTTCACCATTACACTCTTCAGTATAGATTTTTATCTCACTTTTAGCATACTCTAAAGCATTTTTTAAAATATTTAATATAACCTGCTCAAGCTTCTCTCTATCACCATAGATTAACATGTTTTTCAGATGAGAGATATCGATATTTATATGTCCACTTTCAGTTTCTAAAATCTTTAATGATAGTTCAATTAAAGATATTAAACTAAATGTTTTTTTATTTAAAATCATCTCACTTTGAGAGTGACGATTTTCCTCTAAAAGTGTGTTAGCCATTTTTAAAATTCTTTTACTTTCACTGTTTATAATTGCAATCTCCTCAGTGTGCTCATCCTCTAAAAGCATATCACTAAACCCAATAATAGCTGAGAGTGGAGTTTTAACTTCATGCATAAAGAGTTTTATACTTTCTTCTAACTTTATTTGAGCTTCCTTATTTCTAGAGACTTTTCCTTTATATAGCTCAATTATATTTTCAAGTTTTTCACTCATTTTAAAAATATCTTTATAAAGAGTTCCAATCTCATCTTTACTTTTATAATCAATCTCCTTTATAAAGTTAAGGTTAGCTATTTTTTCACTAACTTTAGAAAGATTAACAATGGGATTCACTATAATTTTTTCTAAAACTATTCCTATAAGCATCGTTAAAAGAATGATAATAATAGCTTTCATATAAAAATATAGCTTTAAAGATGGAAAGATATCTTTGATATTTTCAAAAGAGTAGAAGATAACAACCTTATAGCCATTTCTATTGAGAGTTATAAGTTGAAACTCATCATCTCCATCGATATCTTTATACTTTTTTTTCTGAGGGTTTAATACATCAATAGTTAAAAGAGATTCTAAAAAGTCATCTCCTAAGCTAGATTGAGTGTAAGGAGTGTTAACCTCTTCAACTCTACCATCTATATTATAGATATTTTTAGAACGATAACTAAATTTGTAGTCTTTAAAAACATCATTATTTTTAATTAAAGTTGTAGGAAGATAGTAGTTATCTAAAACTTTAATAGCAGTTATCTCAACTAAATCTCTGTTTTCAATTTTTAGAGAAGTGTTTGAGTAAAGGTTATCTAAAAAGGCATCAAGTAGCACAAAAGCATCTCCAGTTTTAGTTTTAACCTTTATATAGTAAAAGTTTTCAAGATTTACAATTTTATCATCTTTATATATCATAACTAAAGCATTTTGAGTTTTTTCATAGTTTTTAAGTTTATCATAATCAACTTTATCACCATTTATAAAATCAATCTTTTCAAGTTGAAGAACCTTACTGTACCTAAAGTATTTTTCAAAATAAAGATTTCCAAAGAATCCCTCTAAAAATAGAAAAATTAACAGTACTAAAGATAGAATTAAAATTAGTTTATTTCTTAACTTCATATTAAACCTCAAACTTGTAGCCAAGAGCTTTAACAGTTTTAATAAATCTGTTAGATTCTCCAAGTCTATCACGGAGTTTTGCTATGTGTTTATCAACAACTCTATCATTTCCATAGAAGTCATAGCCCCAAATAGCATCTAAAATCTGCTCTCTAGTTTTTATAACTCCTTTATTTTCCTCTAAATAAAATAGTAGTTCACGTTCTTTAGTTGGAAGATGTATCTCCTCTCCATGAATGAAAACACCACGGCTAGATTTGAAAAGAGTTAACTCATCATAATGCACTGGTTTTGATGATTTTTGCTCAAATCTTTTAACCATAGAAAGAAGTAGTGCTTTTGAAAAAGGCTTAGTCAAATAACCATCAGCACCATTTTCATAAGCAAGAACTTGGCTACGTTCATCTGAAAGAGCTGTTATAAAAACAACGGGCACTTCAGAAAAAATTCGTAAATTTTTAATAAACTCCATTCCATCCATTTTAGGCATCATTATATCTAAAAGTATAAGGGAATACTTAGTCTCTCCACTTATTTTTTCAAGGGCAATCTCTCCATTTTCAGCTTCATCTACAGAGAAACCCTCTTTTTCTAAAATTTTTCTAGTGAGTTTTCGCAAACTCTCAGTATCTTCAACAATTAGTATCATTTTTCCTCTTCATCTCCCGAAGCTTTAAATACTTTACACTTGTGTAAAGAGCGCTAAAAGTTGAAAGAGCTAGTCCTTCAACACCATCTAAAAACCCAAATCTAAAAATATACATTCTAAGGAATTTAAATATAGGATTTAAAACTATATTAAAAAGTCCTGCACTTTTATTTTTATTAAAAGCAACAATAGCTCCTTCGCTAGTATATCTATTGAATTTATGAAGATAATCATAGTAATCTTCATACGTGTAGTGATCTATTCTGTGGTGAAGTTTTCCAATTTCATCACCAGTTAAAAATTGTTCGTGTACAGCATCTAAAGAGTAGTGACCACTAGTTTTTTTAAATAATCTAACTCTAGAGCTTCCACTCCATCCACCAAAACGGATACGTTTTCCAAAACATACAGAGTTAAAAGGAATCTCATAGACATAGTAATCACCATGTTCCATAACCTCTTTAATCTCTTTTGCTAACTCAGGTGTAATAACCTCATCAGCATCTATAAGTAGTATCCAATCCTTAGTACACCTTTCAATAACATTGTTCTTTTGCATCCCATATCCAGGCCAAGATATCTGCTCCACCTTAGCTCCAAAAGATTGCGCTATCTCAACAGTACCATCTGTACTAAAGCTATCTACAACAACAATCTCATCTGCTAACCCTTGAACTGCTTTTAAAGTTCTTTCTAATCTTAATTCTTCATTAAACGTTATTAGCCCCACTGACAACATCTAAAAATCCCTCCTGTTTCCCTTGTACCTACGAAAGCACTTGATAAATTTTTCCTAATAAGTAGTTTCTACAAATTAATAGGTTAAGTTTAAACTTTAAAGGTGAAAACACTCTAAGTTCAACTCTTCTAATATTTTCTAAATCTAATTTTAAACCATTAGTTCCCTTACGAGTAGTTACAAATCCTGCAATTCCAGCACTTTTTAAAATAGCTATAAACTCAGGTGATTTGTGTCCCCAAGGCCAACAGAAAAAGTTTGGTTTGTATCCTGTATGTTCCTCAATAAGAGAGATATTTTTATTCAGATCATCTAAAACTCTAGTTTTAGCCTCATCTAATGTTTCAAAAATCAGATCTTTATGTAGCTCACTATTTATAAAATCCTGAATAAGTTTCTTATTTCCTTTTTCTTCAATTGATAGATTTTCATAGAAGTTTTTGAATTTTTTAGCAGCCTCTAAAGGAACAATAACTCCTGTGCTAGAGAACTCTCCTCTTTTTCCAAAAATAGGGAATCCAATTTGAGCGTTACCACCATAAAGGTGTTGAATATCTCTATCTAAAAGGTCGTTATTATCTGCAACTCTATCAAAAGAGGTATTTACAAAAATAGGCATATGTCTGTGAGAGTGTAGTTGGATATCGAAAACTCCAGAACTGCTCATCTCCTCAATCTCTTTCCAACTTAAATATTTAAAAGCTCTATTTTCCTCATTTTCCACATAAGCGGTATTAAGGTATAGAGTTGCTTTCATCTTATATTTTTTAAGCAGTGGAAAAGCGTGCCTATAGTTATCATAATAACCATCGTCAAAAGTTAAAGCCACACTATTTTTAGGTAACTTTCCATGTTTATCAAGAGATTCTAACATCTCTCTATTTGTTAAAGTTTTCATATTTAAAAACCATATATTTTTTAGGTGTTCCTCAAACCAATCTGTGGGAACTCCAGACTCTCCAATGTGATGATATAAAAACCAGGGGTTTCCCTTTTTGTTGTAGTACACACATGCTATTAAAAAAGCATACATAAAAAATGACATATTAACCTCCTAGAATAACAGAATTTTTTATATTACATTGAAAAAGTATAACATATTTTTTATAATTCTGCATCTCTTTAGGTTCAAATAAGGGGGAAAGAAAAATTATGAGGTAGAATAAAAATTTTATTTTTATTTAAAAAATGTATTCAAGACACACTTTTTATTGTATAATAATGTGATATAAATACATTTTTTGAAAAGGAGTGGAGATATGGAAAGAAAAATAAAAACCAATCTTATAAATTGGAAGAGTAGTAATAATCGTAAACCTTTAATTATAGATGGAGCTAGACAAGTTGGGAAAACATATATAGCTTTATCTTTTGGAAAAGAGTTTTATAAAAATAGTGTTTACTTTAATTTTGAAAATTCCACTGAACTTCAAAAAATTTTTGATAAAGATTTAGAACCTGAAAGAATAATAAAAGAGCTTGCAATATTTGTAGGACAAACAATTTTAAAAGAGGATACCTTAATAATTTTTGATGAAATTCAAGCTTGTGAAAGAGCTTTAACATCACTAAAATACTTCTGTGAAAATGAACCTAATTATCATATAATAGCAGCGGGAAGTTTATTAGGAGTTGCTTTAAATAGAGAAAAATATTCATTTCCAGTGGGAAAAGTAGATATAATAAAAATGTTTCCATTAGACTTTGAAGAGTTTTTATGGGCTTTAGATAGAAAGGATTTATCTGAAGCTATAAAAGATCACTATGAAAGCAATGAGATGTTTAATCTTCATGAAATAGCAATGGACTACTATAAAAAATATTTAGTTATTGGAGGAATGCCTAGGGTTATCTTAGATTATTTAGAAACAGATGACTTTAACTTTGTTTTGGCATCTCAAAAAACAATAAATGATTCCTATATAGCTGATATGGCAAAATATGCTACTTCAATGGAGACAATAAAAATTTTAAATGCGTTTAATACAATTCCTAGTCAATTAGCTAAGGAAAATAAAAAATTTCAATACAAACTTATAAAAACAGGAGCTAGAGCTCACGAATATGAAGTACCAATAGAATGGTTAATTTCATCTGGTATAGTTAATAGATGTACTAAGATTACTGAAGGAAAACTTCCATTAAAAGCTTATTCTGAACCATCATCTTTTAAATTATATTTAGGAGATACAGGACTACTGTGTTCAAAATTAGAGATTCCAGCTAATCTTATAATAAGTGGAAATAGTAAGTTTAATGAATTTAGAGGAGCTTTAACAGAAAACTATGTTTGTGTTGCTTTGTCATCAAACAACTATAGCTTATACTATTTAGAAAGAAATCAAAATATGGAGATAGATTTTGTAATTCAAGATAAAGAGGGAAATATTATTCCTATTGAAGTTAAAGCTAGTGAAAATGTAAGGGCAAACAGTTTAAATAGTTTTATAAAAAAATATAATCCAGCATATTCTATAAGAGTTTCTGGTAAAAATTTTGGATTTGAAAATAATATAAAAAGTGTTCCTTTATACGCAGCATTTTGTATATAATTGGATAAAAATATCCAAGTAAAAAGCCCACAGAAACTCTGTGGGCTCTTTACTATTTAGGGGGTACTTAAAATTTATAACCAATACCTAATGCTAGGTAGTTGTTATCTCTTTTTCCAAACTCTTTTCCAATTTCAAAAGTGATTTTGAAATCTTTAATCTCAGTAGATACTCCAGCATTTAACACTAAATTTGCCTTCTCTAAAGAGTCACTATTTAATTTATAATTAACTTTATCTCCTAAAAGAGACATGCTTTGTTTTTTATTCAGATCTCCTAATTCGTATGAATAGATAGCATTTGAGTAGATATCTACAAATTCAAAGTTTTTCCCGACTTTAAATCCAACACTTGGTAGTACAGAGAAATAGTTTTCCTCTTTAACAGTTAGTCCTAAATCACCAGCATTTTTCTCAGAGAACTTTTCATATTTTCCATATCCTAAGTTTAACCCAAGAGTAGGTTTAATATATAATGAATCACCATAAACTCTACTAATTTCACCATTAGCTCCTAAAGTATATGAGTTATACTTTCCTTTAGCTTTTTTATCAAAGCTATCAATCTCTCTATTTGTTTCATGGAAGTTATACTCTCCATTTAATCCAAGTTTAATATCAAACTCATTTAAAAGCAGTTTTTTATAGATTCCAGTATGGATAGATTGAATAGACCCTTTAGAACCCTCATTATATTTAACACTGCTATTTTCATAACCAATTGTTGCATATATATCATTTTCAAATCTCTTTGTTCCTACAAACCCCTCTGATGTAGTTTTATATCCAGAGATATCACCCTTATCTTTAACTGATGATTTATCTCCAAAGAAGTTAAAGTTGTAGTTATAATCATTTAAGTTATCTATAAGCTTACTGTCCTCTTTTATAAATCTATCTTGAATATCAAAAATCTGTCTAGGAAGGTTAGCATAAATCTCTCCAGATAAATCCTTTACAACTTTTTTAATTTCATTAACATTGTCAGATTTTAAAATTTTATCTACAACTAACTTCTCATCCTTAGATAGTTCCATTCCTTCAACATCTAAGTAGTTATCTAAAGAGTTAGTTAAAGAGTTAAACTCATTACTTTCATAGCTTTCTTCAATAGTAGTTTCATTTCTATAAACAACCATATCTACATTTTTACTCTCATTAAGCTCTAGCTTAGAGTTATAAAACATAGAAACAGCTTTTGAATCTGTACTTCTAGCTAACTCAATTTTTGGAGCAGAGAATACACCTTTATAGATAATCTCTTTTTTGTTATCCTCTATTAAATCTTTAGATGCTACAACATCTCCATCTATTTTTAAACTTCTTTTTGATCTAACTCTAGAAATATCTCCAGACGCCTCTTTTCCAACAATAAATTTACCTTTATCCTCAGTTTTTATCTCAATACCATCTTCACCAAGTATTTTACCTTTGTTAACATATGTACCATTATTAGAAGCCCAAATAGCAATTTTATATGGGTTTGAATCACCAAATATAATCTCTCCTTCGTTAACAATAGTACTAGTTTCATATTTATCAGAGTTTACTCCAACGTTTCCAGCATACATACCAATAGATTCACCATTTAAAAATATTTTACCTTTATTTATAACTTTACTTCCATTTGTAGCACTCATAGCAAAAGCATTTTTACCATCTATTTTAATAGTACCTGTTGTTTCATTTATTCCAACAGCACCTTCAGTTACACTAATTCCATGTGAATACGGTCCTGTAACATCAATCGTACCTTCATTTATAACTTTGATATTTTCACCTGAAGCTCTCATACCATTACTATCTTCACCGTTAGTTTTAATAATTCCCTTATTGACAAGAGTTATATTTTTACCATTGGCAACCATACCAGCACTATGTCTTCCACTTACATTTATATTTCCATTATTCAAAAGGTTATCCATTACCGTAGAATCTTTTGGAGTAGTTATACTCATACCTTGGATATACATAGATGATACAGCAGTTGGATTTAAAAGATGAAAATTATTGTACTTAATATCTATATCTCCATTGTTAATTAAAGTAGCTTTTTCTTCAACATCATCTTTTTCCATGTATTTTATAGCTTCCATACCAATAAGACTAGTAAAGTATAAGCCCTCTTTATTTTCAATACCATTTAATACAATTTCTCCATCATTTGTAGCATTAATCTCTTCTCCGTGATATGAACGATTAGACATTGCACTAATAGCAGAACCAGTTCCCTTTAAGGTCCCAATATTGTGTAATCTTCCACCGTAGATTCCCTCCATTAATTTCATATCCGTGTTAGGGTCTGTTTGAGTACCATTTATAGTTCCGTGATTAACTCCAAGAGAGTTTTTTCCCACAGATAATACTCCAGTGGCATATTTAGAATTTATATTAATAGTTCCATTAATTTCATTTGTTGCCATTTTTCCATCAAGAGCTACAACACCAACCTCTCCTTCATTATCAAGAGAGATAGTTTTATCATTTTTAGTTGGTGGTTCTGGAACTGGAGGATGGTCTTCAATTTTCTCAGACTCTATTACATTGTCATCTTCGTTTTCCTTAACTTCTGGATTAATTATTTGTTCATTGTTCTCTCTATTATCAGAATTATTAGAACTTTCAATATGCTCAATATTTTTAACCTCATTGTCACTTTCTTTTGAAGAGGGTACAATTGCGGGAAGCTCTGGTTTAGCAATGCTCGTTGTAGGTGCAGGTGAAAAACTACTACCACCGCCACCTCCTCCACTTCCACATGCTGTTACTAATGCAGAAAGAATTCCGATAAATAGATATTTTTTATTGTATATTTTCATTTTTAATTATCCTCCAAATTTTTAGAATTTATATGTAGCACCAAGAGATACTACATAACTACTATTTTTAATACCTGATAGATTTTTAATACCACTGATTTTTTCTCCATCTTCAGTTGTGAAATCAGTAGTAGATTTTTTCTTATGGAAATACTTTGAGTATTCTAAAGTACCGTTTATATCGATAGATTGAGTTAATGGGTATGTAGCTACAAGTTTAACTCCTAGATTTTTAACATCCTTATATTTTTCATTAGATTCCATAGGTCCTCTTTCAAGGTGTTTGTCGTTAGCTTTAGCTTTTCCATAGAGACTACCTTTAACTTCTAAATCTAAAACTAGTTTTTCATAAGTGTAAGTAGCTCCATAACCAATATATGGTGTGAAAAATTTCTGAGAGTACTCAATACTTTTTTTAGAGTAATCATCCTTATATATAGTAGTAGAACCATCTAACATATAGTTATATTGATTTCCACCTTTAGCATAAAACTTAAAATAATCATATTTAAAACCTAACATAGGTCCAGATTTTAAGTTTTCAGTGTGAGCAAACCAGTATTTGATATTTGTATCAAACATTAAAAGATCTTCTACATAGTTTTTATTGTCACTGAAGTTTGAGAGCTTACCATAATCATTAGATGTAGCTCCATCTTCAGCATCTTCAGATGAGTACCAGTCATAATCTTTCATAGATCCACTAGATGTAGAGTTGAAATTTTTCTTTAATCCCATCTGAAGCTCTATATTATTAAATGTATGTGTGTAGCCAAGTATAAAAACAGGAACATTTTTGATTTTCCAATCTAAGTAACTAACTTTTTCACCAGTTTCTGGGACATATACATACTCCCCAGCTTTGCCATTAACAGTTCCCAAAGAAAAATTAAAAGCATTAGATGTTTGTGCAAAAATCCCAGTAGAGGCAGCAGTAAGTAGAACTAATAAGTTTCGTTTTAACATAAAAAACCTCCTAAGTCTTATAAATTTATTTTCTAAAAACATTTTAGTATACAGAATGCAAAAATTATTTTTTCTAACATGAATTCTTAAAAAAAATACATGAAAAAACAAAAAAAATTTAATTTGGAAAAAGGTTGGAATATTATAATGTTAAAATTAAGGTTGAGATGTGTTATAATTAAAATAAAATTTAAAATATATGAGGGGAAAAAATGATCCGTAAATTAAATAGGATAGTTCAAGATTTTCTAAGACCAATAAGGCTAAATATAGGTAGAAAACTTTGGGATAGAAAAGATGAAAAGCATCCAGAGTTGCTAAAAAACAGTAGAGTAGATATGAGTAGAGTAAAGTCTATTCTTTTTTTACGTTATGATGGAAAAATAGGGGATATGGTTATAAATACTCTTATGTTTAGGGAGATACAAAAGAGATATCCAGATATTAAAATAGGGGTAGTAAGTAGAGGTGCAGCTACAGATATTATAAAATTCAACCCCCATGTGAATGTGATTTATAACTATAAAAAAGGAAAAGAGAGTGAATTAGCTACTGAAATAGCTAAGGAAAACTATGATGTATTAGTTGACTTTTCTGAGATGTTAAGAGTCAATCAGATGAAATTTATAAATCAGTGTAAGGCAAAAGTAAATATAGGATTAGATAAAAGTGATTGGAATCTTTTTGATATAAGTTATGAAAAAAATTACAGGCAGCATATAACAGATATGTATAAAAATATTCTAGGTATTTTTAATATAGAAAATCCAGATTTGAGTTATGAGATACATACAGGAATAGTTGTAAAGGATGAGCTTAAAAGAAGATTACGTGAACTTGGAAATCCTGAGAGCTTTGTAGTTTTAAATCCATATGCAGCTAGTAAACATAGAAGCTTTAATAAAGAGAAGATTTTAGAGATAAGTTGTAAAGTTTTAAAAGAGAGTAAAAGTATGCTGATCTTTATTGGTGAATCTAGTAAAAAAAGTGAGATAGAAGAGATTATAGATGTTTTAGGAGATAGAGATAGAGTTAAATATCCAACTCTTTCTGGAATACTAGAAGTAGTAGAACTAATAAGACATGCTGATTATGTAATAACTCCAGATACTTCAATTGTACATATTGGTGTAGCAGAAAAACTTCCAATGACAGCAGTTTATAGACTTGATACAGGAGATAATAACTCGGTAGTTTGGGGACCAAATTCACCGTTAGTTAAGCAGGTATTTTCAACTGATGTACCAGCAACTGGAGAGGAAGCAGATATAAATAAATTCGATGTGAAGGAGATAGGGGTTTAAAAAATGGGGGGGAATATGAGATATAGGATTTTAAGGGGAATTAGAGAAATAAAAAATACAAAACCAGATTTTTTGAAATCAAGTTATTTAAAATCAAAAATAGCAGATATACTATTTGAAAGATGGTTTAAAAAGTATAAGAAAGATTTTCAAAAGAAACAAACAGAGAATATATTAGTAATATCTTTAGAAGCCTTAGGTGATAATGTTGTAAAAACAACATCGTTTAAAATTTTAGCGGATTATTACGGTAAAGAGAATATGTATATTATGTGCAGAGATAAATGGGAATGTGTATTTCAAGAACTTGGATATAATGTTTTAGGTATGAAAAAATTAAAAAATCCTATAAAAAATGCAAAATATAGAATAGAGTTTTTTAAAAAATTAAATGAGCTATCTTTTAAAAGAGTTATACTGTTTGAACACATAGGGCTAGGAGAGATTTTACAGTATATAATTTGTGATGATAAAATAGGATTATGTAGTGAAGAAACAAGTCCATATATGAATAAGGCCATAAAAGTAGATGACGATAAGATGTACACACTAGATAGACAAGTTTTGCTTATGGATGAAATATTAAATAGATCCTTTACAAGAGATGAATTAAGACCTGATATGAGAGAGATGTTTCATGAAAAAAAATATAATGATATAATAAGTATTGGAATAGGAGCGTCTTCTGAACAAAAAACACTACCAATAAAAAATATGTCTAAAATTTTAAAGATGTTGTCAGAGAGATATCCAAATAAAAAAATAATTCTTTTAGGAAATGGGAAAAAACAAGAATACTATTCAAAGCAGTTGATTGAAAGTTGTAGGTGTAAGAATATAGAAAGTTACATAGGAAAGATATCTTTGATTGAAACAATGAGAGTAATAAATGACTCTGATTTCTTTTTAGGGTATGATTCAGGACTTTCAAATATAGCTTTTGCACTAAGAAAAAAATATATTTGTTTATTTTGGACTGATATGGCTGTTTGGCAACATCCATTTAGTGATTTAAAAGTTATAAAAGGAGACAAAATCAATCCAATAAATGATGGATATCATGGAACAGAAATATTAAATAGCATAAAGGTTATTCAAGTAGAACAAGCCTTAAAAGAGTTAAAATTATGAAAGAGGATGATAATGCTAAAGAAAGAGATTTATAAAGAGAATAATATATATTTTTTTGATGACGAATATAAAGGTATAGCTAAAAAAATAATTGAAAATGATTTTTGTGTTATAAAAAAATTAAAAGATACTAGAAGAAATTATGTAGCTCTTATAGAAGTTGATAAAAAAAAATATATATTAAAAGAGCCACGTAATGAATATAGAATACCTCAAAGAAAGATAATGTCAGCCTTTAAAGCAGGCGAAGCTTTAACAACTTTGAAAAATATAAATAAACTATATGATGAGGGAGTTGTGGAGTTGATTCTTCCAAGACTAGTAATAAATAAAAGAAAATTTGGAATGATAACTTATTCGGCAATTTTAATGGATTATTTCGATGGAGAAATAGATATAGAATATAATAATGAATTTATTAAATTAGTAGAGAAAATGCATGAAAAAGGATCTTATCATGGTGATTTTAATCCAGGAAATTTTTTGGTAAAAAATCATGAGATAAAAATATTAGATACTCAGGGAAAAAGAATGATTTTTGGAAGATATAGAGCACACTATGATATGATAACTATGAAAAATGACTCTTACAAGGAGATGGAATATCCTTATGAAAAAGACTTTTATTATTATTTAGCTTTAGGAATGAAGAAATTAAAAAGATTAAAGTTTGTTGAAAAAATAAAAGAAAAAAAGAAAAAGTTGAGGGATAAAGGATGGAAAATATAAAAGTTTCAGTAATTGTTCCTGTATATAATAGATTGGAACATTTGAGAGCTCTATTTATTTGCTTATTAAATCAGAAGGTTCAACCTTATGAATTGATAATAACAGATGATGGTTCTTCAGAAAAGGTTTTAGATTATATAGATGACTTAATAGAGAGTGCTAAATTTAAAATAAAATATATTTATCAAGAGGATAAAGGATTTAGAAAAACAAGGGCTTTAAACAATGCAGTTAGAGAATCAGAAGGAGATTATTTAATTTTTTGTGATCAAGATTTAATATTTCCAAATGATTATATTGAAAAAATATTAAAAAATGCTAAAAAAAATGAATATCTAATGGGAAGAGCTCATAATACAGAAATTGATGAAAAAAATATAATATTGAAAAAATTAAATGAAACTAAGGATTACTCCTTGATAGAAGAAGTGATTCCTAAAAGTTACTCTGAAGATATGTTACATCAATATAAATTAGATAAAAAAAGAAGAATTTTACAACGTTTATTTTTAAATAAAAGAGGAATACGATTAGCCGGAATGAGTTATGGGTTATTTAAAGATGATTATTTAAAAGTAAATGGATACGATGAAAAATATCAAGGGTGGGGATATGAAGATGATGATTTTGGAAATAGATTATGTGTTTCTGGAGTTAAAAGTAGAGAGTTAAAAACTGATATGATTCAATTACACCTTTACCATCCCTTTGATCCTAGTAAGAAGAAAAGTCTGAATGAAGAATATTATTATAAAAGAAAAAAAGAGATATTTAAAAATAATGATTATTTTTGTAAGTATGGAATAAAAAATTCTATTGATAAAGATAAAGTTAATAAATATATTTTAAAATAGAGAGGAGAAAAAAATTGAAATTTGTTCATATTTGTGAGGAGTTTGAATATACTTGGATTGGAAAAGATAATGGTATGATTCCTATTTATGCTCACAATGTACTTGGGTTTGAAAGTGAAATAGTAACTTGTAATTTAAAAGAAGATTTACCCCAAGATATTAGAGGTGTAAAAATTATAAAAATTTCAAGATAGTTTAAAAAAATGAAGAAATTTGCTCCGTGGGTAATGTTTTTAAAAAGAATACCTCTTTATAGATATATAAGTAAAAATGCAAAAGATATTGATGTTTTAATGTTATTTCATGTAACAAAGTGTAGTTATTGGAATGCATTTTTTTATAAAAAATTTAATCCTAATGGAAAAATTTTTGTCAAAGCAGATTTTAATTTAGAAGTTTACGAAAAAGAGATACAAAAAACTCAAATGAAACCAAAAAACTTAAGAGAGTTTTTTAGAAAAAGAAGAGAAATAAAAGAGTATAGTAAAAGAAAAAAATTAGTATCAATGGCAAATTTAATAAGCTATGAAACAGAAGAAGCTTATGAAAAAATGAAAGATTCATATGCAGGAGTTTCGACAAAAGGTAAAACTATAATGCTTCCAAATGGATACGATGATTTATTAATAGAAAAAAATTTTAAATTAAAAAATTATAGTGAAAAAGAAAATATATTTTTAACGGTTGGAAGATTAGGAACAGAAGAGAAAAATACTGAATTTTTATTAAAAGCTTTAGAAAAAGTAGAATTAAAGGATTGGAAGTTTTTCTTTGTTGGTGGTATTGAAAATAAATTTCAGAAAAAAATTGATGATTTTTTTCAAAAATTTCCAGAAAAAAAAGAACAGATTATTTTTACAGGAATAGTTAAAGATAGAGATATTTTATATGAGTATTACAATAGAAGTAAAGTTTTTATTTTACCATCAAAATGGGAAAGTTTTGGAATTGTTATGGTAGAAGCTTTGGCTTTTAATAATTATATTTTAACATCAAATACTTGTGCTGCTAAAGATATAACTAATAGTGAAGAAGTTGGTGAAATTTTTTCGATAGTTAATGAGAATGAATTAATCGAAAAAGTAACAAAAATTATTAAAAAAGAAGTAAACTTAAAAGAGAAAGAATCTTTGATAAGCAGTTATAAAAATAGATTTAAATACAGTTCAATAATAAAAAGCTTAAATTTAGGAGATTATTAATGGGGAAAAATATAGATAGATATAAAGAGATAGAATCAGAGTTAATTTTTGGAGCATATAGTGAAGAGATTCCTAAAATAAGTATTGTTATTCCAACTTATAATAGAGATCATTTATTAAAAGAAGCTTTAATAAGTGCATTGAATCAAGATACTTCTGAAATATATGAAATTATTGTAGTAGAGGATTCACCTGAAAAAGATAGTAAAATTGAAAGATTAATTAAAGAAATTAATAATCCTAAAATAATATTATATAAAAATAAAAAAAACTTAGGTTTATTTGGAAATTGGAATAGATGTTTAGAGCTAGCTAGAACAGAGTGGATTTGTATGCTACATGATGATGATATACTTTTTTCAAATTATATTTCTACAATTTATAAAACAATAAATAAAAATAAAAATGCAGATTTTATTTTTTATAAACCTTTGGTTATTGATTTAAGAAACCAATCAGTAGCTGATATAAATATTGAACCAAAAGAAGATGTTGAGGTAAAAAAAGTTTTAAGTCAATTCTTTATGAGAGGAGATGAATTAACAGGAATTGTAGGAATATGTTTTAAAAAATCAATTGCCATAAAAATTGATGGATTTAAAGAGGAGATGTATCCAAGTTCGGATTGGGAGTTTTTCTATAGATATAGTAAAGAGGGAGATATATACAAATATGAAAATTTTCCAATAGCATTATATAGATTTGGAGAAAATGAAAGTTTGAAACCAAAAACAATAGAGGGGTTTATATATAAAGATTTTGAAATTAAAAATTATATTATGAAAGATTTAAATTTAAGATATAAGAATATGATAAAAGGCTATTTAAAGATAATGACATTAAAACATGTGGATACGTTGGAAAGAAAGCATCCAGGAATATTAGATAAAAAGCAAATAATAAAAGACTTAAATTTAGATTATAATTTTTTTGATAAGTTAAATTATAGAGTGTATAAAACGTATTTATCCATATTGGAGGCGAAAAATAAATGGAAAGTACATCTAAGGTAAGTGTTGTAATACCAGCATATAATGCAGAATCTCATATAGAAAAAGCTATAAAGAGTTTGATGAATCAAACCTTTAAAAATATAGAGATTATAGTTGTTAATGATGGATCAACGGATAAAACAAAAGAGGTTTTAGAAAAATTTAGTCGAATAAAAGTTATAACACAATCAAATAAAGGAAGTTCACAAGCTAGAAAAGTGGGATATGAAATTTCAAGCGGTGAATATATAATGTTTTTAGATTCAGATGATTTTATAGATTTAGATTATATAGAGAAAATGTATAAACAAATAGTTGTTTCAAATGCAGATATATGTATTTCAGATATAGTTTATCTAGAAGGGAATAGTAAAAAAATAATTTTTGAAAATATCGAAGAGGAAGAAAATTCTGAAAATGTTGTAAAAAAACTTTTATCTGGGAAATTAAGTTTCTCTATGTCAAATAAATTGTATAAAAAAAAGTGCATTAAATCTTCTTTTTTTGATTTTGAATTGAGATATGGAGAAGATACATATAG
>SKEK01000152.1_pt1 | contig 45098 bp, 53 predicted proteins | sample 4826761 | NCBI WGS metagenome assembly SKEK01 (sample SAMN11008811, study PRJNA524170) | human gut metagenome | biome: Human fecal sample; material: Feces; isolation source: fecal sample from pouch patient p32 | host: Homo sapiens | place: Israel: Tel-Aviv | collected 2015-10-13 | reverse complement strand
TGCCAATCCAGAACTGGCGGCTGGCAATGAGCCGTTTTATTATCGAGTTTGGTGACCGCCTTAGCGAGCACCTTTAATACGGCGGCAGTTACACAGAATTATTTACAGGGTCAAAAAAATCTGTATCCCGCCATCTGATTTTCCTTTACATCAACATCAAACTATTTGTTAACGGTTGGTCTTCCGGCCTTCGGACTGTTTTTCCTTATATCATCAAACAGCATCCGGCGTTCTTCTGTTGATACCATACGTAACGCAGCCAGTGCTGCCCTGATAACTTCAGCACGGCTTGCGCCGTACTCGTTCTGGAACTCCTGCGCTGTATCGAGATCATCATCTGTCATTGTCAGATTTATACGCTTTACTGCGGATGCCGATGCCGGTTTTTGTGCCGCAGAACTAACAAACTGGCGCAAATCCAGAGGCTTAATTTCCTGATCTATTTTCTTGGGGAGCTTTGCCATAAGGTATCCTGTTTCTATAAAGTGTGTAATTACACACACTTTTTACAACTGTAGAAGTTCCAGCATCCAGGTGCCGCAAATTGCCAGGCCACCTGCAAGCAGAAGCATAGGTGCATCATGCCATGACCAGCATTTCTTATTCTTACGAAGAAAACATTCGCAAGCACATGTGGTTAATATTGATACAGCAATAAAAAGCCATCCGGGCAGGGTGCTGAACTGAGCAAATGGTGATAAAACACAACCTGAACTATTCAGGCAAGGGGATTCATGTTGTTTGAGCATAGTAAATCCCATCCAGAGTGATGACACAGGCAGAAATACGCACACAGCCGGAATTATTAGCCTGGCGGAGAATATCCTTATCAGGAGTATCAATAGTGATAAGAACAGAAAAAGACTGACCATGTTATGTTTCCTGTTATTTGTTGTGTAACAATACACACTATTGCTATTCAGATAAGCCCAAGCGCCCGTATACCGCAAACAGCTAAAAAAACTGCCAGACCACAATAAATCAGAACCATAACCGCATCTGTCCATGAGAAGTGAGTTCTGTTTTCGTAGATGGAAATACATCCGGCAGCAATGGTTATTACTGCGACAGTAAGAAAAAGCCATCCCTGCCAGGGGCTGATATTGGGTACAAACAAAAACTGGGTGAGCATACATCCCCCTTGTATTCAGTGTGTAATAATACACATCAAAGAATGTCCGTTTCTTTTAACAGTAACTCAATTTCGCCACGGGCTTTGTTTCCCCGTTTATCGTCGTATTCATGCACACCCATACCGCCGTTATAGGCTTTTTTATGTGCAGTACGCATATAGATACGCTGGCGGGGAACCGGAAGCCAGTCCGGATCATCATTGAGTTGTCGGCGCAGTTCTGACGCTTCGCTGTCTGACGGATTGGTTGAGCACTTATTCAGGACAATCCATGCTTTCATTGACGGATTGACTCCGGCCTGTGCTGTTTTAATGTCGAAAACCAGCCGTCCCAGCGTGTTAATCTCGATGCCTGCTCCTGGCTCAATGAATGTGAACAGAATGTCAGCACAACTCAGTGCCTTAACGAAGGCCGGAGATTTCATTCCTGGCGTATCAACAAACACATAATCAAAGCGGGCAGCCAGTTTTCGTGCCATTGCCGGAATATCTGTGTAGCACTCGAAATACGGTATTTCAGACAGCCGGTCGTTAGTTTTACGTTCCTCGATGAAATCCTTGATGCTTCCCTGTGAGTCTGTTTCCAGGAAACAGGCTGTTTTCCCTTTTCTGATGACGCACACACATAAGGAACAAAGCACAGTGCTTTTTCCTATGCCGCCTTTATGCCCTGCAACTGTAATGATTTTTCCCATCACAAAATCCTCTTGGCTAAATGGTGTGTATTAATACACAATCTTTTGTGATAAAAGTATAACCGTACAATTGCGTACTGGCAATAGTTTAATGGTGTGTATTATTACTCATTATTAAGGCGCCTCAGGGTATCCAAGAAGCTGTTTTGCAAGCTGTGGATCGCAGGTAAAGGACAGGCCACTTCCTGTAAGGACGTCCAGCGAAAAAACGCGGGTGTAAATCTCGGTGCTTCTTGCATAACGGTGTCCCAGCAGGGATTGCAGGACGCGCGGAGGAACGCCACTCATTGTCAGGTGCATGGCGTAACTGTGGCGAAACGTGTGAGGCGTGACCGGAACCGAAAATGTTACGCCGTCACGCCCTGCCCGTGCCACTGCGGTATTTATCCAGTTCAGCGGTGTCTGTCTCGATGTTATGTCCCACACTGGCTGATGTTTGATCCGCTTTTTCCAGGTCGCCAGGTATTCCCGCATACGCAATGCGTATCCGGCATCCAGAACAGGAACCAGCCTTACAGCAGGCTCCGGTGGTTTTCTGTATCGCGGATCAGGATGTAATGGCGGATGCCTGGTGGTCGGGCGTCCAGGTCTTCTTTCTGCTTCTTTTATACGTTGCTTGAGTGTTTTCAGGATCACCACGGGTTGCGGGTACTGGCGCGTCGGAGTCAGCATAAAATCAGCAGGTTTCAGCGCCAGAGCTTCATTCAGTCGTGCTCCGGTATTCCAGAGTGTCTCAAAGTACATACGGATGCTCAGATCATCAATGTAGGAGAGAAGCAGTGAGACTTCCGGTGCTATCAGATATTTTGGCATTCCTGCGCCAATCTGCGCCGCCAGATCCCGCATATTACGGGCTGCATCGGGAGAGATGGTTAAATTCCAGGCGTCGCTACGTGAAATCTGGAAAATTTTGGCGGGTAAGTGACTCAATTTTTAAATCTCCGCACCTGTTTTTTTGGGATGTGTCAGCAATTATGACCTGGAGCAGAGGTGCGTCCGACAATAAAAATCCCGATCACCAAAAAAAAATTTGGACATTTTTTCCGATAATGCATTTTTGTCCAGGCGGATATGAACGGCAAGGCAGGACGAAATCTGGAAGTTATCCTGAATTACCCAGGATATGGGCGCGTATGCCGGAGCAGAGCACCAGATAAAGGAAATGAATTCAGTGTATGTTGTAACTAATAGGGTCTGGACAGAATCACCTGAATGTCCAGGCTGACGCGGGGATTACGTAACGGGGAAGGTTTGCCAGCATCATTGCAGCTGGCCGCGCAGCTGCTGCGGACGAAACGCCAGCAATGCACCAGTGCTGAATGACTGAATGTGAATGCAAGATAGATTATACTGTATTCACCTAGCGGAGCTATTTAGAAGCAGAGTCTTATGCGCATATACCATTACACTGATTTAAACGGACTGAAAGGTATTATTGAAAATGATTCTTTTTGGGCGACAAATTTCTATTTCCTGAATGACGCTCAGGAATTACAGCATGGGATTCAGTGTATATTAGGTTCGCTGGACTACCTAAAAGATGACTTTAGTGAACGAAGTTTGAAATTTATTCGAGATGCGATGACAAAGTTTCAGCTTTTCGAAGCCCGGCATATGTATAACATTTCATTTTGTCAGGACGCTGACCTGCTCAGTCAGTGGCGAGGATATGGCTCTACACAGGGTGTTTGTCTTGAGTTTGATAGTGATATGCTGGTTGAGTCGCTTAGTTTTACAGAATTAGCAAATATATCAGGCAATGTTATATATACAAAACCCGACTCCACGCCTGAAGCAAAATCAGAAATTATTGCTTTTTTTAAACGTGAAGATATAGCGAAGTTAATCAAAGATGATCCGTTCCACGAAGTAATTTATTCCGCGGATTTTGCGCGAAAAGTCACTCCATTCTTCAAACATAACAGTTTCAGTGAAGAAAAGGAGTTTAGAATTGTTGTTCAACCGGTTAATCGCTTGGATAATGTGAAGTTTAGGGTGAATGCTCATGGCCTTATCCCATATTTAGAGATTAAAGCTCATGGGAAACTGCCTCTGAAAAGTATAAAGATTGGACCATGTAAAGACAGGTGGTTAGTTTCTGAAGGAATACAATTTTTACTTCAAAGTAAAGGATATACAGATATTCCTTACTCCTTTACTGAAGCCCCGTTCAGGGGGTGAACGGGATAACTGGACAGAATGACTCTAACGTCCAGTCAGCAAAAGTGAGAACGGCGGGGATTAATTGCAATCAATGTGAAGGCTGATTTTTAACCAAGGAAGCGTGATCCACAGTTTCCCACTTTCCATTGTGCCATGTCGGTATTCAACGCCCTGTCGGTCTACGGCATATCCATACTTAAGTAAAGGGCTGTTAAATACAGTCTGACTGGTTCTGACACTGAAAGAGTCGCCCCTGTCGATAACAAGTACGCTTTCTCTGGCAACCAGTTCACCGTCGCTATATTGCTTCAGTTTGCAGTATTCAGCGGCTGGCGAAGTACCTGTAAAGGCGAGAAGCGCCGTCAAGAAAACCACCTTCCACATATAAACCTTCCACATAAAAATACGATCACGAAAATTATGGACAGAATTACCTGAGTGTCCAACCCATTGCGGCGCAGGGATAAAGCTGTAAACTTTTACTGATGAACAAAGTAGCCCGTTGGGCATAAGACAACATGGAGCAAACCTTGGCTAAGGTAACCAGAATTCAGGCCGGAAGATACGCAGTCGATGATGGGCGTTGCATTATAAAAAATAACTCTGGGTGGCTTATTGTCGATGCTAATGGCGCTCATGATTTTGGACCTGTCCCCACATTAGCAGCAGCTAAGGAATATGTTGAGTCTGGTACTGTTCCGCTAAGGCAGCACAATTTTTCTACATCTCATGGTCGAAGACAAAGTAAAAAAGAATTTAATGCGTATTTGGCATCTGAAGCTAAAAATGGCAATCCAATGCCAGCCATTCTTTGGATAATTGTCCTTTGCATCATCTGCGGCATTGTAGTTGCAGTTCGAGGTTATTAATCTTGGACAGAAAATGCTGTATGTCCAGTCAGCCGGAGAATTATACTAGCGACCATGATCATCACAGGAAGAACGCGTAACAGATGGCAACTGAGTGGGTAGATGTGGCTGATAATGCCGTTAAAATTGGGCTGGGTGCATTAATCACCATTGTTGGTGGCTGGATTACACTGAAATTAACACACTGCCACGAAATAAGAAAAGATGCAATAGCTCAGCGACTGCGGGATATAGATAAAAAAACTGACCGCTATATAGATTTTCTTTCTTCATCGCAAACGCTAATGCAGAAATATCTTTATGAATCATGTGATCCAGGTAGCGAGGACTACACCAATTATATGCGGTTGCATAATATTGTAAGCCTGACATCCTCCCCTGAATTGCGAATCTATGCTTTTGATACTCAGTCCAAAGTATCGCAATTTATCCTGCTCAGAAAGCCCAACGAACCAGAGGTTATTGATTCCTGTCGCAATGCCGCGAGAAACGCCGTTTCTGTGCTTCAGGGGGCAGTGAGTGCTGAATTGCTTCAGGATAAAGCAGCACTTCAGGACAAACAACATGCATGGTGGGCTTTCTGGCGAAAATAAAGCAGAACAGTGGAGGAAGAGCCATTTCTCCAAGTAGCGAAAGACAGTTAAAGCCTTGGGGAAAAAATGTCGATAATCCGAGCAACATTCTATCGCAGGAAGAAAAATGGAAATAGTATCATTTAAAGTTTCTCAGTATAGGTCTATTTCAGGGGAGATATCCTCTGATAACTTTAATGGATTAACCATTGTTGGGCAAAACAACAGTGGTAAAACAAACCTATTAAAAGCTATGAGGGTTTTTTTTGAAGGAAAATTTAATCCTGACTTATATGACTATGAAAAAGATAAGCCACATGGTGTTAAGCAAGGACAAACTAGTTTTGCTGTAAGATTTACTTTTTCTGAAAGTGAGCTAGATGATGTCTCTGAGGATTTGAGCCAAGACGATGATGATGACGATGATGACTCGATTATTGAACTTGGTGTTTTAGGGGAGCAAGAAGAACCTAGTAATTCTATTTCATTTGATGATGGCAGCTCTAAACAACAAGAATCAAAACCAACTCAATCAAGAGGCAGAAAGCTAAGTTTGAGAGATAGATATTTGCAGCTGTTTAACATGATTGATGACTCCAGGTTAAATTCACCTCAAAACGAAGTGACCGTACATCTGACAATATCTAATAAAAACAATTACTTTTACACTGTCTTTAAAGGTTACAAGAGGAAACCTGAAGTAACTTCCTCCATGTATACATCTGTTGAAAGAAGGTTCATAGAAAAAATACTTTCTAGTTTTGAGTGTGTGTATATACCATCGTCAAAAAGTATTGATGATATATATCATAATCTATTAGTTCCATATGTTAGGAGTGAAGTAGCTTCAGCCATGAAAACATCGGTTCAAGTGATTCATGATAAACTGTTGGAAGTGTCTGAAAAGATAACAAATGAAATGATTCTAAGCGGTATAGATGACTGTAGCTTTATGATTAAAGCTCCGCCATCTCTTGATGAGTTATTTGGTCGCTTTGAGGTTTCAATAAAAGATACTATTGAGAATGTGATATCGAGTAAAGGTATGGGGCTACAATGCTTATCTTTATTTTCTTCATTTAAATCTATTTCAGAGAGAAAACTTACTCTAGGTAAGAAAACGATTTGGATGGTTGAGGAGCCTGAGTCTTTCTTGCATCCCTCATTAGGCCGGTCATGTAATCACATTTTCAAATCACTGATGGATGTTGCTTATGTTCTTATTACAACTCATTCCTTATCATTTGTCAGTGATGAGCCAAGTAAGATCATTGAGTTATATAAAGATGACGCCGGTGTTACAAAAGATAAAAAGCATGAAAAAAGATTTAATGCAGTTGCAAGCATAAGAGAAAATCTTGGGGTCAGATTTTCTGATTTCTTTAACATATCAAGTAGTGCAGTTTTCGTTGAAGGTATCACCGACAAACAATATATAGAATCAATATTGAAATTGACATCTGAACATGATGAGTTTAAGAACAGATGGCCTTTTCTGAGGAGTGCTAAAGTTGATGAGTTTGGTGGAGTCAGTCAACTTGGGGGATTCTTGAAAGGGTGCTACGAGTTTATTTCTAAAGATGTCCCCGTAATATCTGTTTTTGACGGTGATGAAGCTGGGGTCAAAGAAAGAACCAGATTACAAAGCTACTTTGGTAAAAAACAAATTAGATTTGAGTCAAATAAAGACTATATTTCTGTAAGAAGTGGTTTTGCTATTGAAGGCCTCTTCCCTGACGATTTCATTTCTGACGCAATGGAAACCCATCCGTCGTGGTTTATCGGAGGAAAATCTGTTGATGCCGATGATGTAATTGAACCATTCAAAGTGCATGATAATAAAAAAACTAACTTATTAAATTTCTTCCTGGAAAAATGTCGTGTTCAACCTATATGCGGTTGGATTTCTCGGTGGGAAAAGGTGTTTAACGTCATAGACTCAGCCTTGCGAGATAAAAGTGAATCCATCACAAACAAAAAACGAACCGAAGATACTTCCGGTAACACTTCAGATCATCAAGCTGCATAATCGATTGTGTGCACCAAGGTTGCACATACACCTGATTAATCAAGAGTGAGACCATAACAAGCCTATATCAGATAACAGCCCTCTTCATAAGAGGGCTGTCTTTTTCGCGGGCATCGTACTTGGGTTCCACTTGGAAAATGGAAAACATCCTACGCTAAGAGCGTTTTTTAAACAACCGGCTTGTTGTTTTTTACGAGATACTGTGCAGTTGAAGGAACAAGATAAAGGAATTAAAGACCCTTTAGTACCATACTTTCATGAAATTTTCCCATATTTTCTTTTAGATCGTGCAACAGCGAAAAGACGTAGGAATTGGCTTGATTAGCCGCAATACTATTTCTGGACAGAATGGCGAGGAATTAAACGAGAGGCGTAAAAAAGGCCGCTTACGCGACCTCAGCCTTTTGCGGTTTTGGCTTGGTGATATACCACGATAGACAACCGACAATAAAACTCATGAACATTCCAGTAAAACGATCATCGATGCCTGGAAACAGGCAACCGACAAACATCGCAACAGGGAAAGGAAGAAGTAAACAGCGCCCCAAAATGCTCATAAAATCCATAAATCCTCCTTTGTTAAAGGGCAGGAAGCGGTTCACTTCCTGCCCTTAGTTACGTTTCCGCTGTCATCAGTCGATGAACTGGCGAATCAGTTCCAGAATTGCAATCAGCGCGTTTGCAACGGCGACCACAGCCCTGAGAACGATGATTAACAAATTAATCATCCGTTTCTCCAGTAAAACTGGAAGAAATCACCGTTGCTTACTCATACACTGCCTGTCACAACGGCTCTCTCGCATTGTTAGGTGTAGAGTGACCTCCTCCTGCCAGAGCACCGAATACAGCACCACCTGTTTGTTCAGCCAGGACTTTAATTCGTTCATACCCAGATAGCGCAGGGTTTAGAAGCAAGGGAGGCACACTGTACAGCGCCAACACAAAGATTATACAGATGCACGCATAAAATTCATTTAAAGAAATGGCCATTGACAGACAATCTGAAGTCAAACTAGACAACTGGTGTCTAGTGCCATAATATTGTGGATGTTGGATGTAGAGTATCTTCCTCCAGTCAGAGCCACCAACTCAGGACTGGAAAACACGAAAAAGCCCGATTACCAGTCGGGTTTTTTTGTGCCTGTCGTTCGACTGTTCTTCCGTTTTTTCCCTTCATTTGGGGGATTTTCTTTCAGTTTTTTTGTTAAGTCCAATGCTGCCGGTCGCGTTGGCCAACAGATCAATGCCGTTATCGGCGTTTTCATAAGTCCCATTTTTTCAGTAAGTTGAGTCACACGAGATGATTAAAAAAGCTGTCAGTTTTTTTGATGGATGCACTAGTGGCGGTGCACTGCGTAAAATCTGATATTTTTCAGGAAGGACTGAGCGCGAGAATTTACGAAAACGCTTCGGAAAACATCATGAAAATGATGTTCCTGGAGTCAACCTTTTTGCAGGTATAAAAAACGATAAGACGTTTTTATGCAGACAAAATAAAAGCCTCCTGAACAAGAGGCTTGATGTGAATGCAATTATCGTCTCTTCGCCCACTCTTTTTCATCATCGGTGAGTTGTTCTTTATGCAAATAATCACCAGGGACAGGGGGAGGAGTAACCAGTTTAGGACGCCCATTATCATCACGAACCGTCACCAGACCAACTACCTCACCATTTTCTTTAAGCGCCCATGCAGCCAGTTGGTATACTGTTGACTTTCCTGCCACACCGGAGACATTATCGTGACGGAAATACCAGTCTGTCGCAGGGATAATTTGTTTGTAGGATGTATTACTCATGGATTTTCTTCCTTAACAAAATGATGATATAAAACTATATCCTTGCCATATTACTGCTCATCTGTTACTCCGTTCAAACTCTTATTGATACGAAAATCTTCCAGAGAACGCCCGGCTTTCAACGCTTCATCAATCGGTTTTGGCGCACGTCCACGACCAGACCAGTATTTCGTTTCACCATTTTCTTCAAATTGATACTTGGGTGGCGCTTTTGGTAACGTTTTTTTACGTGATTTTGGTGCTTCTTCGGACAGACCAAGCAGTTCTTCCGGTGAGAAACCCTCTCCGGCGATTAACTGAAGCAGTTCCTGACGTTTCCGTTCACGCTCTGCTCGTTCAGCCGCTTCACGTTCAGCATCTTCACGACGTTCTTCAATAACAACGTTGAGCTTTTCCTGCATTTCGAGCAACTGCTCAAAATCAATCTCACGGGCAAACACACGCAATGAACGAATATTCATCATAGTCCGGCTGATAATGCCGTATTCATCTTCTTTAGTCAGTTCGCTCATAATTAATCCTCTTGTTTAGTGGACGTACTTCCATACGCCGGAAGGAACCTTATCATAAAGTTTATTCATAACCAGTTCTGCGCGGCGATGGTCTGCGGCAGAATAAAATGCCTCTGATTCTGATAAAGGCAGCTTGTAACGGTTAATCTCAATAACTTTTTCAAGAGTATCTCTTGATGTACATTTTCTTAACTGAAAAAGCCATTCCTGCTTTGTTTTCACTTCTTAGCCCTTGCCGGAAAACCCAGCTTCCCTGTTTTCTTATCCTCAAGGACAAGAACTGTATCATACGTTCCACCACTTTTCTTTTTAAATCCCTTAATCAAATCGGTTTTCCCTGATTTAACAAGTTTTTCGGCCTGTGCCTGGGTGATTTTCTTACCAGAAAACTCACTCCAGATTTTAAATTCACATCCGGTACAGAAATAACCTTTTGGCCTGATAACAATATGCTTGCCACAGGAAGGGCAGGGAGAGTCCAGGCGTTGAAACTGCCCTGCTGGCGCAGCGGGTTCAATCTTCATCTCGTCCAGGTCAACATCAGAAATCATGTCTGTCAGTTCACCGTACAGCTCATTAATAAACTGTTCCACCGTCAGGTCGCCATTTTCTATGGCAGCCTGCTTTTCAGACCATAATGCTGTCATATCCGGATTAACCGCTATACCAGGCAGGGCATCAATAAGCGCATATCCGGTATCAGTAGGAATAAGTTTCCCTTTTTCCAGCGTGATATAGTTTCTTTTCTTCAGCGTTTCCAGAATGGCTGCGCGGGTAGCTGGCGTACCAATACCGCCATGTTCATCTTTTTTGTCTTTATCCTTATCCTTCAACAATTTTTTAATCGTTGGATCAGTGACAAAATCCGCGACACGAACAAGCGCAGCAAGCAAGGAGGCTTCGATGAATAACGGCGGCGGTGTTGTTTTCTTCTCATTAACAACAACTTCTTTTGTCGTCAGTGTTTCTCCTGTGCGAATTTTACAGAGCAGTTCAAAAGCGGAATCATCATTATCTTCTGATTCACCTTCGTCTGTGGTTTCCGCGCCAAGAAACGCCTCAAATCCGCTGTCAGTTGTTTTTCTGGCACGAGCATAGAACGACTCATCACCACACTGAATGGCAACCGATACTTCCTGGTATGCTTTTTCAGGCATGAACTGAACAAGATAGTGTTGTGCGATCGCAAGGTAAACATTGCGCTCGTCGGTGCTGAGTGCGTTAACATCAGGCACACTGGCTGTCGGGATTATCGCAGTATGCGCAGTCACCTTCGCACTGTTAAACGCCTTGCTTTTACGTGCGGAATCAATATTCAGCGACTGAGGAAATACTGATTTCAGGGCATCGATAACCTGTGGCGCTTCGCTGAATTGTTCATCAGAAAGATATGAGCAATCAGAGCGGTTATAAGTGATCGCTTTGTATTTTTCGCGTAGTTGTTGCGTAACATCCAGCGTTTTTTGCGCTGTCATTTTGAACTTTTTGTTCATGTATTGCTGGAGCCTGACCAGATTAAATGGCAACGGTGCGGCAGTTTTTTTATCATCAGTTGCTGCCGCTTCGACGGTGGCTGGTTTTCCCACAAGAGATGCTGCCGTTCCGTTTGCCCATGCCTTATCAAGCAATTTACGATCTGTCAGCGGAGCAAATTCCCCTGGTTTCCAGTTTGTACTGAGAACATCAGCACCACGCTGAAAGACTCCGGTCATGGTGTAGTAAAAACTGGATTTATGGTTCTGGTTAGCACGGGTACGATTCACAATGAGGCCAAGAACGGGAGTCTGGACGCGCCCGACAGACAGAACGCCCTGATATCCTCTGGCTTTTGCCGGAATGGTGTACGCACGTGTCATAGAGAAGCCATAGACGGCATCGGCAACTGAACGCGCCAGCGCCTTAAGGTAAAGTCCTTTGAAATCACGATTGTCTTTAAGATTTGCCAGTGCCTTTTTCACTGCCGGAAGCGTGTTGTCGTTAATCAGAACGCGCTTTACGGGTTTTGTGTTGCCTGCATATTCCAGGACTTCATCAACCAGTAGCTGTCCCTCATCATCAGGATCGCCAGCGTGAACAATTTCAGTCACGTCTCCACGGCTGATAAGTTCGAGAATCGTTTTAACCTGTTTTGCGGCACTTTCGACAGGCTGATACTTCACGGGATAAAGACGTAAAGGAAGCGTTTCAACTTTCCAGACTTTATATTCAGGATTATAGTTTTCCGGTGGCTGTGATTCGATAATATGACCAAAACAGTTAGTCACAATTGCGCTATCACTTTCAAACCAGCCATCATGGCGAGTAAAATTGCCACCAAGCGCCTTAACAATATCATTCGCTACTGCGGGTTTTTCTGCAATAAAAAGTCTCATTTTATTATCCTTTAAATAACTAATGCACTTTCAATAGATGGTTGTTTTTTGAATAAAGAGAAGTCCGTTTTTAATCGTTCAGACTGAATAGTGTGAAGTAAAAGACTTTCCTCTCTGGATAGAAGGAAGTCTCCCCATTCGAACTCTTCCCACATATCATGGCTGTTTTCACCAGGTTTATTTAATAAAGATTCCATTTTGGGCTGAATTCTGGCTGGAGGATTATTTTCATAAGCTGAATGCACCCTGTCACTCCACTTATCAAAAGAACCATTTAAGAGAATTTCCTGTGATACCATATCAAAATCATCATCTTCTATATAGGTATTGACCCGATAATATATTAATCCCATATCTTCAATATCCCAGGTATATATAGTAGCAAACCATCTTAATTTTTTATCTGTTTGCAAAACGAGGCCATTAACTGACTTTCTTCCTTTTCGCATTCCAACCCATAAACATTTATTAGGCCACGGTCTGCCTACAGACAATGATTCACTATCAATTATAAAATCAAGTTCAGGTATGGAAATGGTTTTAAGGCTACATTTATTAGCCATGCGATGAAAAAGTTTAGGAACAATATGCAGATACATAGTGGTTTCCTTTATCTCATTTTCAAGTCTGGACTTATTACCAAAAAATCACTAACGCCCTTCGGTTGTTATGTGATACTTGCAGTTCCCTGATACCCGTTGGCGCGGGTATCAGGTTTTAATCAGCCCTTAACGCGTCCGAACTTACTCATAATTTTTGAGATAGCAGCCGGATCAGCCGTTGAGCACTGATTCAAAAATGCCTTGCGGGCATCAAATGTTTTACTCCAGCGAATGCTTCCTTTTTTCTTTTTCAGAATATTAAAAAAGTCCTTTTCAGCACTTCTGCACTCACTTCCACCTCCTTGCCCGACAGCTTTTCCATACAGGCAAAGCACCGAAGCGCAAGGATCAGAAGCATAAGCAGGAATACTACCCGCCCCCAATGAAAATACGATGGCGGTAAATATCGCTTTAGCTTTTCTCATATAGTTCACCAGATATTATTCAGAAACATCCTCCAGATCGTGTGTCTCAAGATCTGGTTTAGTCATAACATCAGAAAACATACTAATATCATCTGAATATATTTTTGCCTGTTCCAGAATCTGATTTCTCATTTCTTCATCGAACAATACAGGCATTTCTACCGGATTTTCTTTAGCTATATCTACTCGTTTTTTAAACTCCTCCTCTTCAAACCAGATTATTTTGTTAGCTACAAATGGGCGAGTGTATTCACTCATTACGATTTCACGAACAGCCATATTACCCATTTTATTTTTATAATCCCGAAGCTCGACAATCTCTTCTGGAAGTAATACAGCACGGCTGACTATTTCATGATTTCGGGAACGAGAACTACCACCTTTGCCACCACTCCGTGAGTCAGATTTCTTGATAATTTTCATATCCCTGACTCCAATTTCCTCAGAGATCTTTTTCGCCAGTTCATTTTTAGCCTTTGGCGGGTAATAAAGAACTACAGCCGAGTTTTCAACGAAAGTTTCCCAACCGTGAGTGCCATACATATCATCTTTTTTACCCTGCCCTTCGTTCTGCAAAATAATAACGAATCGCAGGTTAAAACCAGCGGTAAAGCCAACACCTTTTTCAATAATTTCGGACTTACCCATTGATGTAAATTCATCAAGAAGGACAAGACACTGATATTTCAACTCAGGATTCTGTTCTGGAAGCTCCTTTGTATTCTCATTCACTAGCATAGAGAAAAACAGATTCACAAGCCGTGAGTGAGTAATTAATGCATCAGGAGTCAGCCCAAGATATATCGACATAGGCTTTTTCCTGACCATTCGCACATCAAAATCACTTGCATCAGTAGCTGCTGCTGTGATTGGGTTCTTAAAAATACTCAATGGAGACGAGAAGTTGGTAATAATACTTCCTTGTGTCTTCTCCGGCGCTGCCATAAATTCACGAAACAGACTCTTTGTTTCATCACTCAGGTATTCTTTCTGATCTATTTCCGTACCCATCCAGGCTGATAGTTTCTGACCACTTTCAGGGACAGAAAGTTTCATAATAGCCGACATGGAAACAAGAACATCAGGTACATCAGCAACACCCTTTTTCTTTTGCTGAAGATGGAATCGTTCCTTATCCAGAAGATATAAAGCAAGCCCACAAAAGAGCTTCCGTGCAGAATCAGACCAGATAGGATCATCACTTGCCGGAATCAACATAGCGGCAATTTTTTCCAAATCTCCAGAACGCTGAATATCAGAACGATTAACGCAGTCCAGAGGATTCCAGCGGTGTGATCTGATATTACCCTTTTTCGCCTCCTGCTGGTTTTCTGCATACCCCGCAGGGGCAAACAGAAAACATTCCTGCCCTAACACATTCTGTCTGTATCCGGCAGACAAAAACCAGTTTTCAAGTTTTATATCAAGAACAACCATCGAATCCGGGTAATTCACACAGTTAGGTATAACAATACCAACACCTTTACCAGAACGCGTAGGAGCATAAAGGATTAAAAACTGTTGCCCGAAGAAATATATATATTTGTTTTTAAACCTTCCTTTAAACTGTTTACCAATAAGAATAGGTGGAAAGCAGTATGGTTTACTGTTCTTTAATCTTGCTTCTTTCAACTCTTTATCTGTTGGGAAAAAGGTCGATTTAGCCAGGTCCATATCAGTAGCAAGACGAGCATTGCCATAAATAACTTTTTTTGGCATCAGTCCGACTATGACAATAACAACAAAACCAATAAATATTGCACATGGTGCAGCAAATCCAGCCCATGTAATTGCGACCAATTTTTTATATTCAGGTTTTCCGCTAAATTGTGTAATGACATTATTAAATGTATTCCATTGCAACATGTCAATACTCAATCCTGAATATTTTAATGCTGCATATCCCCCAAGATAATTACCGCCAATAAGACAAGCAAAGAGAATAAGCAACAAAAAAACCACTAATATGATTTTTTTCTTCATAGATACCCCTACATGTAAAGCATGTATAATATTTAATCACCTGAAATGATTTACATTGTGCTAAGTAGACGATTTTTTTCTTCGGGGTCGTAATATAGTTCCGTCATATATGTATGGTTAAAAAATAATATGACATCTATAGATGTCTTAATCGTTCTCATAATCAAATCCATATCAACTGTCATACCAACAGATGATTGTTTAACAATGCTCGCCAGCCGCGAGAACGACGCATAAGTATTGTTAGCATGGATCGTACTTATTGAGCCTTCATGCCCTGTGTTAAGAGCTTCAAGATAACTCCATGCTTCATCCCCCCTTAACTCAGCCAGAAAGATATGATCTGGTTTAAGGCGCATACAGGCTTCAATAATCGACTTGGCATCCACAATTCCCTTTTTATAAAACAGGTGAATATGGTTTGGATGATTCGGGAGCGTCATCTCGTGGACATCTTCAATTGTTGCATAGCGCCGTTCAGGAGGAAACAAATCCGCAATGGCTTTACCTACTGTTGTTTTGCCGGAACCAGTACCACCAACAATCAGGAAATTCAGGCGATCATTGACCGCCTCACGAATAAATTTAGCAATACTTGCGGCATCACCCTTACGCGATAACTCGAATAAATATTTCTGCCGCTCAGTTAACACTGCTGTGTGTTTTTTAGCAATTTTAACTCGGTCAAAACGCCCTGAATTAACGTAATCATCAAGTGAAAAACGCGTTAGTGATGGTTTACGAATTGAGAGAACAACACAATTATCCTCGGTTGCAGGAGGAACGATAATCTGACCACGTTCACCACCAGGAAGAACAACCGACGCAATCGGGTTATGTGGTTTCAGGGCATCTTCCAGCCCACTTATGTTACACAGCGCATAGGCCAGCCCCATTAATGCCTTATAACTGACCTTATCTGTATCACGAAAGCACCAACCATCACGACCTTCAAACCATATCCTGCCAGGCTGATTTACGGCGATTTCGGTAACATCATCCATATCCAGTAATTCCTGAATCCCTGTTTGCACCAGAAATTGACGAGCGATAATATGTTCTTCACTCATTACTGCACTCCGTAAACCTCAGAAAAGTCAATATTCCTCGGAACAATCACTGATAAAACGGTTCCCTGATTAATATATGCAGTTGGAGGAATATTAATCGTGTTCTCAAGTGTTGTTTTAGCCAACTCCTGCGCCGTATCAGATGTATTATCATAGGTAATATTGCTGTTATTCCCCGATTTTTGTGTGGTATTTTTCAGAATATCCATACCATCACCAAGCAATGACAACATAATCGCACCTGAATATCTCTGGAATATATGATTATCAATCCAGGCTGGCAGGCCAGATGCACCAAGTCCATCAGTGCCAAGAGCACCAATTTTTACGTTAACATTGCCATCTTTTAAATTAGTCCAGTTAACAAATACACGAGCCACTCCTTGCGTCATGACTTTATTCTGCTCTCCCATCAGCATAGCGCCACGGCGAGCCAGTAATGTTTCACCATTATCTGAATAGAGATCTTTAGTCAGTTGGCACAACGTTATTCCAGGGTAGGACGTAACTATTTTTGTTTGTAAAACGCATGAAAGCGAAGTACCCGCAGCCAGCAAAAAACGTCTGTTACTGGCAAAACTCACTGTACCATCAGCATAAGTTTCCCCTTGCAGAGAATCCTTCTCTTTTTCCGAACGTTTATCCTCATTTCTGGTTTCAATTTTAACCAGAGTATCTCCTGTAATCTGACGTTCAGCCTTAGTCAGTGGCCTTTCTTTCTCCTGTCCATTGCCAGACTGCGATGAAGAATGGCTGCTGGATTGCCCCTGCATCGCCATTGCTTGCATAGTGCTATCATTATCAGAATTTATTTCTGTTTTTTGTTTCTTTTCTTTTTCTGCCTGTTCTTTCCGTTGCTTGCGTTCAGTTTCCTCACGCTGCTTATTCTGCATGATTGTTTTCATCACAGAATTAAGGCTTGTCCCATCCTGAGAATTAGATATTAACGTCTCGTTTTTTGGTTCAAGGCCAGTTTGCTCCACCTCCTTCGAGGGAAGCATTTTAATAATCATGGCAGCGACAACAAAAATACCAAAGATACTTGCCAGCAAGATAAATATCTTCTTGGAGGATTTCTTTGATTTAACCTCGATAACACCACGATTACCCACATCATTATTGCTGCGGCTTTCATTTTTCATAATTAAATTTCTCCACCCTCACCTTTCCATTTGTAGTGCCTTTTTTATTCCACATTTTAGGAACCGTCGAAGATGTTCTTACATCAACAACTTGATCGCCTATTCTCAGGCGGAAATTATCAGACACTTCATGTAATACCATTGTGTTATTTTCCATATGCTTATTAACAAGGTTTTCATTGCCATCAGCATCAACACGATAAGGTACGGGTAAATCCTGTTTACTGTTCCAGCGCATACAGGTAAAAGTACCATCGTCCCAGACCTGGTAAGGGAAAATGCTCTTACTCCCCTTTAATTGATAGTGTCCATTAATTACACCACCATCAGTGCAGGGATATTTTTTCTCCGTAAATACTTTGGCTGTTACAGGTTTAGGATAGTCATATCGCAAAACGTATGTCGGATTACTGGACACTTCCGTAAGGTACAATGAGTACGTGTGTTTATCCGTTACAATAGTAACGTTCGTGCTTGGATTGTCTTCTACTGCCGGACGAAAGAAGACTGTATGTTCACGAACGGACACCTTCCATGCAGCAGGATCACCCAGGCCAACATCTTTAATCGTTTCATCTTTGGCGATTTGAACTACCGAAACAGCACCTTTCTTTACTCTGACATTAACAACATCGTTTTCATTAAAAACAACACTCTGAATCCTGGAGTCAAATGCTGACCCCTGACCATATGTTGCCGCAATTGTTGCCGGAGATGCACAAACAGCCAGTAAAGATAAGCAACCGATAAGACCCGACTTTTTAATCATTTAATAGCCTCCGCGTCTACACGATAGCTGACAGCTTCAAATCCGAGAGGATTAATAAGCCGTTGTTCTTCCGTCTTAACATCTTTATTAAAATCAAAAGCGACCGTTGCAATCCAGTCTGTAACTCTGTATTCGGGAGCCAAAGAGCCGGAAGAGTCCAGAATCATTTTTGAGAATCTGACCTGCGCAACATCAGGCTTCAGTAAAGTGACGGACTTAATTTTCGTTTTAATCTTATAACTGTCTTTCAGTACATTCAGCGGCGAGTTATCTGCACGAATAGCTGTATTGTACTGTGAGAACACTTTGTTATTAGACATGACATTTACCGTATCCAGCATTTCCTGGATAGTCTGCCAGTCGTATGACTCATAGTTAATAACAAACTTCGCAAGATTATATTTTGTTTCTGCCTCCTGATAGGTTTGCTTTGCTCCTGATAATTGCGGTGCAATATCTGTATAGCCCGTATTGTTATCCACACGAATAACAAAAGGAACGGCAGTCTTTAACGGAGACAAAAAAGCGATGGCTGCTGCAAGAGCAATATTGGAAATCAACAGCACAACAGCAATTCGCGTAATAAACTTAGCTTTACCCTGGACAGTTGCTATTTCATTACGCTCAAACTGCTTGACAGCATCAAAAATTTGCTTGTTTTCTTTCTTTATATCAATTTTTTTCTTAGCCGCTTCTTCTTTTGTCTTACCAAAATATTTATTTTTTAAATCCATTACATCGTCCTCGCTTTCACATCCTGAATTGTTGTATTCAATTCATACCATCCGCCCTCCGCTTGTTTAGGTTGAGGCGGTGATGAACAAGAAGAAAGAAAACAGATTAATAAGAGTGCAATAGTTGCTCTCATTTCTTTTGCTCCTTAATACGTTTAATAAATTCAGGAATCCAGACATCGGGTTCATCTGTACCAAGTTCTTCCCTTACTTGTTCACACAGAACAATCCCTTCCGTCGTTCCTGATATAACAGGAAGAAAGTCATCAAAACCGTACAAATCCATTTTTGCAAATGCCGATGAACCAGACTGTTTTATTAACATTGTTCTGGATTCTTTTGATAAAGATTTTAATTTCTTAAATTCTTTTTCAACAAGACCAATCTTTTTATAACCATCAAATTCAGCATCTGGATTAGGCAACAAAATCTTTGTGGCTGTTTGCTGAACAAGAGCCGCAAAAATTGCACAATTAACCGCATCCTCTGGCGACTGACTCGTTAGCCACATCATTTCATTTTTCAGACGTCCAGCTTTTAACGCAGATTTGATCATATCCTGAGTCAGAGGGAAGTTCGCAGGCATCCAGAACTCCTCGACAATAGTAAGCATTAGCTTTCCGTCACGTTGCATAAGCGTTTTATAGAAAAATAAAATCGCCAGCAGAGGTTCGCACGCCGGATGCGTTTCACCATTTACCTTTTCAAGGATAACGGTTGTGTCAAAACCTACCTTTTTATAATCCATCGGATTAAAAGTGTTCTCTGGCGAATCTGTCGCCCAGGAATACGCACCATTTTTACACCATTTAGCAAGTCTGATACGCAGTTCACTATCGTTAACTATCTGGAGCAATGCTGACGTTCGGCGCAACTGGACAGGCATAGTCATAAGACTCTCTACTGCCGCATCCATTTCTATTGCCTGTTGGTCAGAACAGGGGTTCCCCATGTTGTCCCGAACAAATGCCTTTGCCAGCGATTTCAGAAACGCTAACAAACGCTTCCAGATTGGTGATGATTCATCTTCTGCAAGCTGCCACGGATTAAGACCAGTAAAAACACCTTCCTGTAGAGCAAAATAACTACCACCATACGCACGAACGAATAATTCTGTAGAGCGGTTATAGTCAATAACGAACATGTAAGGATCAAAACGCTGTAAAAAACCAGCCGCTGCTCCTTCAAAAGTCGTTTTACCAGTACCTGTGGCTCCAAGAATCATTGCGTGTCCGGCAATTCGCTGTCCGGTGACGTTTTTATTAGGGTCGCTGTAGTGCGTATTAAAATAATACAGACCATCAGAAACTGTTTTTAACGGCATTAAAGCCGAACCGTCACCAATCGGATTTCCAGATTTCTTGCCCGCAGAATAATTATGCAGTGAAAACGTACAGGCAAGATTGGCTGCCGTTCTTCGCGTACTCAGTGGTCTTGTTTTATTCATTGGCAGATGGCTAAAAAACACATAAGGTGCGGCACTGGTTGCACGAGAAAAACGGAATCCTTTACCCGTCGTAATAAATTCACTGGATACTTTGATACCATTCTTACGGGCAGCTTCTGCCGTATCGCCAAATACTGTTAGTACGCAATGATATGAACCAAAAAGATTAGTACCGCTGGTAACAAAATCTTTCCCTGCTATCAGTTCTTCTTGTTGAGATTTAGCAGCATCACCAGTTGACCCCATTTTATTGAGTTGGGAGTCTATTTTCCGCACGGTTTTAGCTGGAGCCTCAAACAAAAATGATTGCGTAATGATAAATTCATACGGTAGTTTTAACAGGAAATCCCATTGACCAGGAGTGGTAAACATAGGGAAATCTTTTAAAACATAATTTGTGGCAAATTTTTTATCATCAGACTCATTATTACGCAGTTCTAGCGTATCATTACCAAAATACCAGTCACTGTCAGCGATTGATTCATATAATGGTGTTGATGATACAGGAATAATCGTATGCTTTTTATTAATTAAGCATGACAGATAATCCGCTGTTTCACTCACATAGTTTTTGTCTACCTTGAGCAACCAGGCTGAAAAAGGTTTAAGAACAACCATAGCTTGAGAAATAATATCTTCGAGGCGCTCAAGTCCCTTATCAACATCATTATAAGAAACACCGAACGTGATGTACCAGGTGGACTTAAAGAAATCATCCCCCTTGAACAAAGATATATATTTTTCCGCAAATAAATTTAAGAATACACTGGAAAACTTATAAGATTCATCAAGATAAATCTTCTCTTTTATAAAATGTGTCCACAAATACACATCCCCTTCTTTGCCAACCCCGACAAGATAATCCTTGATACCATTGAAAGAGTTTTCAAGAAAAGAATCTGATGCAAATTCAAAGGGAATCCCCTGAATAGCAATTGTAGCCAACATTTTTCTGTCAAGTGTATAAACAACACTATCAGAAATATGGTACATGTACTCAGGATACATGGATGCCACATTTTTATTCTTGCTATCTTTTAATTGTGCAACCTGCATAATCAACGCTCCACAGAGGAAAAACCAATAATTGAGTCTCTGTGCATCACTTTAAGAAAATAGCCCTTCAACTGGAGATTCATAACACTAAGAGCGTTTGGGTCATTTTCACAAATGATGCGAACAATGAACAGAAACAAGAAGCATAATGCAGGAAATATGAGTCCAGAAATTCCCCACATAAACATGCATCCAAAACCACCAAACACGGCAAGAAATCCCACAGACAAAAAAAGCATCAATGGAACACCCATAACCATCGCGGGCCGATTCAGGCCGTTATAGGAAAGAAAGACGACCTTTGGTTTCTCTGTATCATTCATCATTAGCTCCTGAATTGCGCAGGCTGACAAACAGCCCGCGCTTTTTAGCGTTCGTTATTACTGGAACAATTCCAGCGCCCACGTACCGCCGACTACTGCACCGCCTGCAAGAGCACAATAGCCAAGAGCCATCCCAACATCCCCCCAGCTTTTACGTTCCATAAAGGCCATCAGAATGCAATAAAGCATATAAACAAGAGCACCAATACCAACAAAGGTAAAAAGCCAGGTTTTCACGTTCGTAAGAGCATTAGTAGCTGAATCAAGGCCACCTGCCGCAGCCGCAAACCCTGAAAACACCATGAAAAATAATGCAAAAACAAAACGATTTACGTTAGCAAACTTATTCATTCGAATAATCTCCAAAAACATCCCAGTCCTGGGAGTGTGAAACAAAACTTTGATTACCTTTTTCCTGAACACTCTGTTCTTTTGTTGCTTTCGCATTTTCAGGTTTATCTACTCGCAACTCAGGAACAACATAAGCGTTCTTCATAACTCGTTCGACATAACTCGTATTATTAAATTGAGCTTCTTTCTTGAAACCTCTTGTGCTATTCCCCGAATAATACTCGGACAAAGACTTCAAAAGGTTCTCTTGTTCATTTCCTCCTTTTTTAGCAAGATAGTTTTTTGTCAGAATATCCGCACCAATTTTAATATTGGTACATGGATCAAATATTGTTTCAGCAGAAACCCCGTAGAAATTAAAATTTCCGTTATATATTTGCATCAAGCCAGCACTATATCTTTTCCCGGCATTATCTAATTTCTTTGCATAACTAATAGCATCTTCGATTTTTTTAAATCTAAGAGACACTCCATCACTAATATTGGCTATTCGAAATGGATCTCCAGAAGACTCAGTTTGAATAACCGCATTTAGTGTATTTGGTGCAACTAGAGGGGCGCAGGAAACGAAAAGACTAGCTAGCATTACCGATGGTAATACCATAGCTCACCTGTTTAATTTCAGATCACCTCATTTGAGGTGATCTTTTAATTAGAGTGTTGGGAGGGGACTAACGTTTGTAACTATGAGAACTTAGCCACTCATTACGAGCTTGTTCTTGCCTAGCATTTTCATCAACGGACATCTGATTAGATGCTAGTTCATATTGTTTCAGTTGCAACTCTATTGTCATTTTTTCAATCGACAGTTGATTTGCAATATCAGCTTTTTGCTGCGGCGTAGTGGCATTTGCAAATAATGACTGTAACGATTGAACACGTTCCGCCCGCTTATACATTGATTTATTGAACTGCTCGTAAAAATTTATTTGCTTAAGAACAGCATCATAGCGTCTTTGCGTGTTAGCATCAGAACTGGTTAAAGAATATTTCTTTCGTAAAGAATCTAATCCAATCTGAGAATCGCTATCGATATCCTTAAGAGAGCCACGCATATAGCTTGAAGCTGTATCAAAGCCTCTACTAAAATCAGTGAATCCTTCTAATCTCTTTTTTTGATCCTCTGCATATTTAATAGATTGTTCATATTGAGTTTTCAGTTGTTGTAAATTATCAGCAGCTTCTTTAGCCCTAGCTAAACCTTCCTCAACAGTTTTTGCAATTGATGTCGGATCGACAACAGGGATATAAGCATGTGCGACATTAGAGCACATGCATCCTATTAAAATCACTGAAAACAGTTCTTTTAACATTATTTCCCTCCGTGAGCCTTAATCCAATCTTCTCTTTTCTGTTTTTGAATTGCAGCCTTTGCATTATCACAGTTTTCATTTGTGATTTTTCCCTGAGAGCATTGTTCTATAACATTTTTTGCCTCAGATTGGTTTGCAAAATAATAATCAACATCATACACTTTATCGTTACAACCAGAGAGAAACAGAACGGATACAAATGCCATTGGAACAACTTTTTTCATATTACCCTCCTAATACATTCTTTCCTAATTGACCTGCCAGGCTTACTACTCTATTCCCAGCTTTTTTGGCAACAGAGGCAGCCAATCCTTTACCTGCATTGCTCATAGCCCTTACACCTGAAACAGCAGCTAATTTATTTGCTGCGCCGTTAGCTGAGGCAGTCAATCCATTAATACCTACTCCACCTGTTAGAGATGAGCACAACGTCCCAATTTGCTCTATCAGGTAAACAGATATTAACACAACCGCTAATAAAGTAGCCACAGACATGAATGTAATGGTCTTTGCATCCAAGTTAGCCGTTTGTTGTATTAGTGACAATACGAAGCCAAAAGATATGGTATAAAATACATTTAGCAAAATGTAGTTTAAACAACTACCACACCATGCAGTAAACATACCACGCGTTGGGGAGAATGCAGAAAAACATATAAATAAAATACCTACCGATAACACCATTCCGACCATAAACTTTGATACGCAAAGGAAAACGGTAGTATAAAAAACAAGCAAAAATCCTCCTGCATACCCTGTGATCCATATAAGACCAGCTTTAATCCATAGACCAAAATCAGTCATACCAAGCTGTCCCGTAGCATCACTCCAAAATTGCTCCATTGTATCTGACAATGCTTGCCAAAGACTATCTATTGAATTGGCTATATCAGACTGTCCAGTCAAAGCAGAAGACAATTCATCTCCAGAATGCATTACGAAAGGAATTACATATTGTGAATAATATGTTGAGCTATATGTGAAAACACCAACCAGAGCCAATTTCATTATATTTTTAGTAACTTCCGACATAACCACATCACGTTGTGAATATATTATTTCATAAGCAACAAAAATAATATAAACACCAATGGCTGCAAAAAATACAGGTGATATTGCATTTGCAATTTTTGCTGCGTTACTGGCTGCCCCTGATTCAACTAGTGTTGTAACAGTACTTAAAAACGTAGATATTATATTCATTTTTATTTCCACATAAAAATGCAAACGTAAGAGATCATCTCATCCGCACATGTGCTGAATATTCACTAGTCATTAATGATTTATGTTTTAAAGTAGAATCATTAAAAGAAAAGTTGCATTCCTCAATGCGGCATTCTCTTCCAGGATAAATAACTCTGCTATTAACAGCCTTGTCAACTTTATTTCTTTTTTGCTTTGACTTTAAAATCAACTCTCTCTGTTTTCTTGTTCCTTCGATTAATCGCTTTCTTCTTACAACATACATAGGCATATAACATCTCCAATTTACATTTACATATAAACAAAGACTTTTATATGTAAAGATAAAATATCTATTAGGCTTTTTACCAATTTTTGGCGTGACACGATGCCCATCGTTCCTCCAGCTCAATCCTCCTCTTCATAGCTGGTATTCGTCACTTTCAAATTGTTAAAGAGCATTATTTATAATTCAGTTATTTTTTCATCAATTTTCAGTAGAGCTTCTTCAAGAAGTTCTCTGGCTAATTGAGTTTTAGGTAAGTTTGGTTTTAACAACCTAAGTTTTGTCAAAATGTAATTACTTCTACCATTAATTTTTATCGTGACAGTAGTTGGTTCCCAAACATTACCATTTACAATAAAATTTCCTGCATTTAAATTATCACTTACATCATTATTTCGACTCTTATTCACTTTTCCCGTTCCTTTATCTCCATTTTTTTTGTTCTTTCAACACTTAATATGTTCTCACCAACAAACAACCTCGAAAAATACCCAATCGAGGACATATCAATTTGCCACAATCTTAGAAAATAAAGTTTTCCATTATTTTTCAATGGCTTTTTAATAAAGAAAGAGTTCAAAGACATACTTATCATTATTAATGATTCGCTTTTTTTGATATAAATCACATTTAAATGCTCATTTTTTGAGCGATTAGACGATAAAAAAAGACGGCAAATGCCGCCTTTTTAATCATTTTGTTGGTGGAAGTAGTTATCTTACCCTAGTCCATAGATCAGCCATTATCCTGCACAAGAAGATTACTCTTACAGCCTCAAGCCGCTCCGAACCAAGAGCTAGCTTACTTCTCTGCAATGTTTTTTTTACCGCTTCAATCGAGCACTCATGCTCGCTCGCTATATCAATGATTTCACTTCCAAAAACCCAACTTAACGTAACCCTAAATTGTTTCTCTGTAAGTTCTGGAAACAAGGCTTTGATTTGTGTTAATCCATTGAGGTGTGTAAAATCAAAAGTAGCCATATGGCCTCCTGTGTAGGTGATATGGTTAGCTAGTACCGCCGTGGTCAAGACGGCGGTACTAGTGACTAATCTGAACGACTAAATATGACGTTACTTATTACTTTAAAAACAAAAAATACACATCATTTACGTTTGGACTTCCTTTCTTTTAGTTCACAATTCCTTTCTGATATTTTCTTATCCTCCCCACATAATTCATAATACCCTACTAATTTTTCTAAATCAGGAAGAGGCAACCTAGCTTCCTTATCATATAATTTTAGCGCGTTTTCATATTCTAATATTATTTCAATACATTTCTTAGCCCACTGAACTTCAGCATTAGAACCTGACTTAACTCTTGGTCTAGCCGGTAAGCGCCGCCTCTTTGGCTTTATAGATTGTAAAGTTGGATGATCCTCTCGAACAAAACTAAACGATATGGCAATAACTTTTCTGGATGCCTTATATTCATTCAAAACAACTGAAATATCAGTTGATGCATTTATTTCATTAATTGATCTTTCAATTACTTTTTGTTTTAGAAACTTATACTCTTCATAGGATTTTTCTAATCCCAACATCACTTTAAAATCATAAACACTGATTGTATCAGTTGTAATCAACTCTCCCTTGCGATAATTATACATGTTTCTATATTTACATAACCAAGCATATATTCTAAAAGAATGAGGAGAGGTAAATGCTGATATTGCTCTTAATGCAAATAACGTAAAATTATCTTTTAATTGAAATAAAAGATCCGATATTTCGGTAGAAAAAACGATTTCTAAAAATACATTTTCTTCACCTTCAATATCATACTCTACCTCTGACAACCACAGGCGCCTTCTTTTTGTTTTCTTCCCAGAGTCCTGGTCAAAAGAATATGTGTCAATAGTTTTTCCTAGCAACCCATCAGCAATTGCTGATAACCTATTTTTAACGTTTTTATCCTTGATGTTAAAGACTTCAACAAACTCTTTTGTTGTAATCCTTATACGTTTTTCAGGTTTATCGTGCCTTGAGATCTTAGATATAGCTAAATTTAACAAACGAAATTCATCAAGTGTTATTTTATAAACACCATCAGTAATAGCATTTGATTGAAATATTAACTCCCCCTCTCGCGTATTCACCTCTACTGGCAACATCATATTTCTCCCATAGCAACCAATAATCACACTGTACCAAAGGTAGAAAACAAAATCAACACAGTATACCTTAAATAAAAACAATCATAAAAATCAATTAGTTAAAAAGACAAGAAGAAATAAAAGCATCCTGAAATCAGGCTACCTATAATCCGCAAAGAGGCAAGCCAAGCAACAGCTCCTGAAAAATGTATACCTTTAAAGTTCCTCAAATCAGTACGGTTCTGAATCTGGGCATAGAAAAACAATAAAAACAAAACAATTCTTTCAATCAAAAGAAACAATGAAATCATTAAAAATCAATATATTAAAAAACATCAAAACTCACACCTTACTTATCCACAAGTCTGTGGATAAGTAAGTTATCCACCCTGAAATCTGTATACCTAACTCCTGAAATCTGTATACCTAACTCCTGAAATCTGTATACCTAACTCCTGAAATTTGTATACCTAACTCCTGAAATCCGTATACCTTTCAAATCTCAACTCACTGAAAAACAAAACAAAAAACAGCCTCTAAATATAGAAGTATTTAGAAGTAAGAAATATAGGAAGTAAAAACATGTAGCGATTTTCGCGTTTTTTGTGGATAAGCATCGTTACCAAGCTCCGACAAGGAAACAAGCGTACTTGCTCCAATGGTACATCGCAGAAATTCCGCTTCCTCGCCCACTCGCTCACTAGCGTTCGGTCGCTAGGGCTGCGGCGAGCGGTGTTATCTCTCGCATACTGTCGGTAATTTCGGTATTGTTCTTTCGGAAACGAAGCCGTAATAACCGCTAAAACACTCTCAGAAGCACTTAGACAAATAAAACAGAATTCTTTCAGTGAATGGAGGGGGCAAAAGGCTTGCAGCAGCTCTCTGTTCATCAAAATGAACGTTTAATGTGATCGATGCAATTAGTTAATCTATTGATTTAATTGATTTTATATTGGTGGGGGTTTAATCAAGATCCTCATTTCACTAACCGAGGATCTTCTTGTGTTTTAAGAAAATATACTTTTATATCAATAGGATATACACACCAACGAATCGTCGGATATGGTCATTCATTATAACGGAATATGAGTCTACAAAATTAATAGATCCAATAACGATCCTTCCCCTAACCACCCCAGAAAAGCCATAAAACACGTCCTGTCGCTTTATTTTAGCCCTGGTAAGCCAAACCCACAGGGAAGCATTAAAAATTGCTCAGAACGCGATTCAAAACGTTTTAGCGGAGTAGCATTGCACCCGTAGCTCGCGATGCTCGCACGCGCAGTACAGCGCCCCGCCCTGCTGCGACGCACCAGGGCGGCGTAAACTCGCTTACGCTCGCGCTAACTGCGGCATTCTGCGGCGCAAATCAGCATAATCATGGCCTGCTGGTCAGTTGGGCTTTGCAGGGCGAAGGGATGGCCTGTGCGCCCTGGTACGTTCGCCAGCGGCTGCGCCGCGCTTCGGGGCGATGTGGCTCTGCTGCTCCCTGGTATTTTCTTTCGCCCCTTCTATGCCCTGCCGGGCATCATGTAAACATAACTTAACTATATGTATTTAATCTATTTTTTGTTTTAAGTCAGGAGTAAAAATTACTTGCAAATAGGTCAGAGCTGACCTATTATAAACATATCGAGAGGGGATAGTCCCTGATCACCAAAGCCGCTCAGCGGCAGGAGTTTAAAAATGGAAAACTACGCTAAATTTGTTGCTACTGAAATTCTTAATCAGCTTGGCGGAAATCGCTTCATTGCTATGACTGGCGCAAAGAACTTTGCCTATTTTGATGAAGATGGTGAATGTGGTCTTAGTTTTCGTCTTCCTTCAAAATTTGCAATGAATGGAATTAATTTAGTAAAAATCAAATTAACCTTTTCCGATACATACCAGGTGACCTTTTCTCGTGTTCGAGGAGCAATGGTTAAAGAAGTATCGACATTTGATAATGTTTATTGTGATCAGTTGGAATGTTTGTTTAACGAACAAACCGGACTTGCAACCAGATTGTAATTTTTAATATGGGGGGATTCCCCCATATCAGGAGGATAAATGAAAGTTCTTATTGGTAATATCAATATTCGTAATCATCATATGCTTCTTGAATTAGCTGGAATTGCAGGATTTGCCGGGAGCGTTGAATATACAAGTGAAATATCCGCAAGTATTGACCTTATGGATGATTCTTTTAGACGTAAAGTTGGTATAAGCGATAGTGAAATATTAAAGATGTTAGAGGCATTTGTTGAAAATAAATTTTCAATAAAACTCGTTTAAAAACACTTGATAATAGGTCAGAAATGACCTATTATCAGCATATCGAAAGGAGGTAGTCTCCGATCACCAAAGCCGCCCAGCGGCAGGAGTTAAATATGAAAAAATCAACTTTTCCTGTTATCGTTTCTACGACTGGTCATGCGTTTTCTGTTGCGCGTGTGACGCTTTGCACTATCTGCCTGAAACATGAAAAAACAGGCAAGGATTATGTTGTTATTTTCACGGATAGCAATAATATCCGCGATTATAAAACGGGAGTAGTCCCGTGTTTTGGAGAGCTTTACCAAGAAGACGTCGATTTGATTGTTGGAAAAAGTTAAAGTAAAGGGGCTATAAGCCCCTTTACTGTTAAAATAGGAACCATATTAATATGAAGGTACGAAAAGGTGACAGGCAATATTATTTGAATAAAGAAGGTAATATGTTTCATCTTGTGAAACGGGTGAAGACCTTTTCTAAATCTGCGACTTTAGGAAAAACGAAAGCAACGGTGAAAACTGTTGCTGATCTTGTTTTTAATGAGAAGGCATTCGACACAATAGACTTTTCCAGAGATGGATTAAGAGAGAATGATAAAGAAATTGTTTCTATGATGATTCAGGAAATGAACAATGAACGAGGAAAAAATGTTAACTGAAAACACACCAGAAAACATCAAACGTCTGCGGAAAAAAATTGGTCTGACGCAGAAAGAATGTGCCGAAATATTCAGCATGACTCCGCGAACCTGGCGTCGCAAGGAAGAACCTGTCGGAACTGTAAGTGGTACAGCACTTACACCTGTGGAGTTTAAATATCTTCAGCTTTTAGCTGGGGAACATCCAGAATACGTCCTGTGCAAAAGGGACAAGCCTAAATGTAGTGAATGAGTTGTTGCGCCCGTAGCTCGCGATGCTCGCACGCGCAGTACAGCGCCCCGCCCTGCTGCGACGCACCAGGACGGCGTAAACTCGCTTACGCTCGCGCTAACTGCGGCATTCTGCGGCGCAAATCAGCATAATCATGGCCTGCTGGTCAGTTGGGCTTTGCAGGGCGAAGGGATGGCCTGTGCGCCCTGGTACGTTCGCCAGCGGCTGCGCCGCGCTTCGGGGCGATGTGGCTCTGCTGCTCCCTGGTATTTTCTTTCGCCCCTTCTATGCCCTGCCGGGCATCATGTAAACATAACTTAACTATATGTATTTAATCTATTTTTTGTTTTAAGTCAGGAGTAAAAATTACTTGCAAATAGGTCAGAACTGACCTATTATAAACATATCGAGAGGGGATAGTCCCTGATCACCAAAGCCGCTCAGTGGCAGGAGATAAAAATGAAAACATTAACTTTTAATAACGGTACTGTTTCTGTTGGTGATGTGTTTGTATCTTCATGGGGATATGAGCAAACTAACGTTAATTTCTACCAGGTTATTTCTGTTCACGGTAAAAAAACCGTCACCGTCCAGGAGGTTCGCGCTTCTGTTCTTCTGACTCGTTCAATGAGTGGATATAAGACCCCATTGCTTAATGATTTCTGCGGGGAGCCATTAAAGCGTCGTGTGCGTGATTGTTACAGTGTACCAGCAATAGAGATTGAATCATTTGAGATGGCCTATAAAACTCAGCCAGAAGAGAAGCACGAATTTACATCATATTATTAATCACAGGGGCGTAATTGCCCCTAATTACCAAAGCCGCACAGCGGCAGGAGAATAAAAATGCATTTTACAACTTTTCTGAAAAAACATTTCGATATAGAAAAAATCGTTGGCACATCTGATTCTGGACATGATACCGAATCTATTTATGTTTATGAAAAAGGAAATGATTGCGAACCGTTGTTTATTCTGCATGAGTCATGGATAAATGCAGAAATTAAGAAGAGTGGTATATGGACTGTTGGTGACATATATTCCACGTTGGAACATGGAAAGGAATACACCGAATTTGAATTAAGAGAAATGATTAAGAAAGGAAAGGTTACTAGCAAATACTAACTTTTTTTGGGGGGGGTAACAGGCTGTGGGGCAGCCTGTTACCCAATGACAAATGTATCTTTGGAGATTTTCAAATGTCAGTGTGCGAAATGATAGAGCTTGCCAACCGGATTGTAAACGGGGAACAAGTCAAAACCCCAGCAATAGAAGCATGGGAGATTAGCGAACTCATTTGGTGGATACATAATCGGGGTAATGCTTTAGTTTGATGTGAAGGGGGGGAGATTATTCTCCTCCCTTTTTTTGTGTATTAATACACATCATTTATTTTTTTTAACCGCTCGCCGCAGCCGAACGACCGAGCGTAGCGAGTTAGTGGCGAGGAAGCGGAATTTTTTCAATGTTGCATAGAGCAGTTACGTACGAAATTAATCTTCTTTTTTGCTTTTGTGTGTATATGTGTGTATAATTAGTGGCAGGTTAGGGAGGACATATGAAATCTGCTGACCTGTTGAAAGAACTGATAGCTGCTGGTTGTGAGTTGAAGCGGCATAAGGCGAGCAGCCACCAGATATGGTGGTCGCCCATAACAGGAAAAACTTTTCCTGTGCCCCATCCGAAAAAAGACTTGCCACTGGGTACTGTCAGATCGATCAGAAAAATGGCGGGGATTTAATCCCCGCCGACTTTGGAGGTAATCATGTTTTTTTCTGTGGGTGTCGAAACACCGAAAGATGACCATACGGCATATGGTATAACCGTTCCGGCTTTTGATCGTTTTGATTTTGGCTGTGTCTCTGCTGCCGATACTCAATCAGAAATTCCTGTGATGGCGCGAGAAGCGATATTGGCTATCGTGGAAGAAATGGTTTTAAGTGGTTCTTATTCTGTTGATGATATTCATGATGACGGCTGTTTAACATATGCCGCAAATCAGGACTATAGTCACTGCGATAGCTGGTTTGTAATTGATGTTGATTTGTCTGAAATTGAAGGTAAACAACAACGTATTAATATTGCGTTGCCTGATGTGTTGATTCGTCGTATTGATGGATTTGTCAGAGAAAGTGGCGGTGTTTACAGAGATCGTAGCCATTTTCTTGCTCAGGCCGCGCGGCATGAACTTTCATATAAATGAAAAATCCCCGCTTGATGCGGGGATTTTTTTACCTACTGCGGCTTTCCAGTGCATTTAACTTAGCGGTTGCAATTTTTTGCTGTTCTTTAGGTAGTAGAGAGATCGTTTCTTTTGTTAGTTTTTGCATATCCATGTAGCCGGATGCATAGAACTGTAGCGCCTGTTCTTTCTGTGATTGCGCAACATACCAGAACGCACCAGAAAAAGCGGCTGAAATTCCAATGGTGCAGGCTACATATAATGCTATTGCTGTACTTTTACTAAATGGCTTTGTGTTTTTTGAAAATTCAGCAATGCTCTTTTTGTAAGAGTTGTTTAGCTCCTCCTGGTTTTTTCTTAGTAAGGATATAATATCTATTATTTCATTGTTTAATTTTTCCTTCGCTAAGACTGCTGTCTCATTGATTTCATTTTTGCCATGCTCTATGGCTTCTTTTATTTCGTTATCAAGATCACCGCAAGTATCTACAATTTTTCTGAATCGCTGAATATTTTCTTCTTCTAATGAACTTAATACACTCTTGAATGCATCAGCTAAAGTGGTGAAATCATCTTTTAATAAATCAGATTGTTTCTTTTGAATTTTTTCATGGAGAAATAGCAAGGATAGTACAGGATCATCTTTTGATATTCTTACCCCTGTTTTCTTGAAAACATCAACAACAAAATCATTTATCTGATCTTCTGCTTCATGAACAGCCCTTTCGGGCTGTTGTAATTCAATATCACTCATGCATTGGCCTCTACACTTTCAGGGTCATAGATTGCATCAAGCTGTACATATACATCGTTAAAAACACGCTTGAGGCGGGATTTAGCCATTAATCCAAACTCTTTCGATTCAAGCGCCTCAGTCAGTGTCATTGAATTGGCTGTTAATTTTTTTATGTCAGTATCAAAAGCATCGCTTTTGCGATCTTTGATCAATATTGCGCCAGCAATAACGTCTTTATTTTTTTCAAAAAAGTTTGTTTCAGTTATATGCTTCCCTGAAAGTATCGGTTCGCCCTGGAACTCATTAATCCATACGATTATTTTAACTTTCGTACCTTTTACAAGTTTAACGATATTTTCAAAACCTTCTATTGTGTCCGCTTGTGCCTGACCACCAACAATAATAGTATGGATATAAACATCCTGTTCAACTTCATTGAACATATCCATTACACAGTTATCATCGAAATACTGAAGTAATGGCAAGAACGTAGAAGCACCATTATCAATAACGAAATTAATGTTTCCGCCTTCAAGAATAGATTCAAACATGCTATCAAATTTTGATTGCACAATGTTGTTATTTTCTACAATCTTGATAATTTCAGCATTAAGGCGTTTTACTTTTGCTGTAGTTGTGTTTACCGGGTCTGTATCCGCGACAACAACATTTTCAAGTTTTTTTTCATCAATAAAATATTGAGACAGTATTGATGTGGCAAAAGATTTACCTACACCGCCTTTACCTTGCAATATAAAATTGATTGAAGTATTCATGTTTCATCCTTATTTGTATTTGTCTTCAAATTTTGCCATTGTTGCCGAAGCATCATATTCCAGTTTTCTCTCTTTTTCTCTTTGAGAGAAAAAACCTTTTATCGCTGGTTCTTTTGTTGTTTGAGTCGATTTGTCACCTTGAGGCGGCAACTTGTTTGCAACTCCAGATTCGTTATTTTTCTTTTCCTGTGACAAGCGTTTCTTTTTTGCTCGTTCAACCATATTTCTATAAGCACGTACAGCCAGCGTCGAATCAGTATTCTGATTTATATATGTGCATATCTGTTCCCAGGTATATGTTTTCTTGGCTTCAAGTATCTCTTGAAGGTACAGATTGAATGCAGCTTGTTTTGATTTTAGTTTTTCATTTCTTATCGCTTCACAAAGTGGTGATAAGAACGCGTCGATGCTTTGCATATGTTACCCTCTATATATTTACCTCCCAATATGACAAAACTATCCCTAAATTGCAATGTGTGTGTCCTTATGTGTGACATTGTGTGTGTCGTTTTGTGTGTTGTCAAGGTTTTTTGTGTGCTTTTGTGTGTGTTCATTTGTGTGTCATTATGTGTGTCTACGGTGCTATTGTGTGTGTCGTTTTGTGTGTCTAGTCTGAATCGTTTTCTAAAACACAGGCACGACACCGATGTATACACGCCATTTTATGGCCTGTATAATCGTCGTGCCAAAGGGGATGCCCCTTTGAAACCCCGAACGGTTGCACCGTTCAGGAAGTTCTACGAACTTTAAGGTAAAGGCGTTATGGCGATAGAAAGAAAAAACGTTATATCAATTCGGTTAACCGATGAAGAATACCAGCCGTTCAAGGAGCTGCTGGAGCATACAGACATTGGCAAATCCGAGTTTTTTCGCGCACTGATTCTGAATCGTATTAGTGAATTGCCAGTGAAGCCAAAGCCAACGACAGATTACAAGCGTTGTCTTTTTCTTATGAACAAAACAAGCAATAATCTTAATCAGATTGCACATCGTTTAAATCTGGATCATAACAAGGGAATTATATCATCTTCATTGTATGAAAGGGCGCTCAATACCTTGATAAATATCCGTGATTTATTACAGGGCGCACTAAAATGATAATACGCTATGGCGGTGGCAATCATGGTATTGCAGAATACCTTGAAAATGGAAGAAAAGCGGAGCGTGAGTATACCCGTGATGAACTTGACCATAGATTTATCATTGACGGCGATCTGGCTACAACAAATAAAATAATTGAATCAATAGAAGATAAAGGGCAGGAGCGATACCTGCATATCACATTATCATTTGCAGAAAATGAAATATCAGAAGAAACACTGAAAAACGTGACTTCTGATTTCAGGAAGATGCTCATGAATGCTTATCATACAGATGAGTATTCTTTTTATGCAGAAGCCCATCTTCCAAAAATTAAAAATATTGTTGATAACAAAACTGGTGAACTTGTGGAGCGTAAACCACATATTCACATTGTCATTCCAAGAACAAATCTTGTCTCAGGGAACTCATTAAATCCGCCAGGAGATCTAACAAATCTCAAAACTCAGACTCAACTTGACTCTGTTCAGGAATATCTTAACAACAAATATAACCTGATAAGCCCAAAGGATTCCGTTCGTGTAAGTGATGAAAACTATGCAAACGTGCTGTCACGAGTAAAAGGCGATTTATACCGTGAACGGAACAATGAAGTAAAAAAGGAAGTCTTCTCCAGAGTTACAAATGAAAATATTAACTCGATGGATGCATTCAAAAATTTATTAATGCAATATGGTGATGTAAAAATTCGCAATGAGGGGAAGACTAATCAATACTTTGCTGTGCGCCTTAAAGATGACAAAAAATATACTAATTTTAAAAACCCATTATTTAGTTCATCTTTCATAGAAAAACGTGAACTACCTTTAGTAGTAAAGCCGACCCCAGCACAGATTAACAATAACGTTAGTACCTGGCTTGATAAAACCAGTCACGAAATAAAACATATTTATTCAAAATCGAGTAAAACGCGTGAGCACTATAAGGCACTTAGTGAGCCGGAAAAGAAAAGTTTCCTAAAAAACAGGATTGATGACTATGACAAAAAATACAAACTTAACACAAAAAATTCTGAAAGAACGCAAGGACGGTCTTGTGGTAACAAGTTCAGTATTGAATCAACTTCCAGATTCAGTAGAACTAAAACAAGAGTCGGCGTGCCACGTTTGCCCCAACGCGGTTTGGTTTACGGAATCCACGGGAGAGGAAAACCGCCCGAATCTGTCCGTATTTTGCAGGATAATGAACAGCGTAATCTGGCAAACAGAATGGAAAACAGATCGCATTCTGATTCAGCAATGCGACGGAATGCTGATAGACGATTCTCAGAACGAGGAATAAAAAATATCGGTATATCAACGCCATTACATGAAGCATTATTTCAGAAGTTAAATAATGATGCAGAACGTAATGAGTTAAGCACAATGGCAGAAATCAGAAAGGAAATTGATCCTGAGCGTTTTCTTTCTGCGACTGCACGTGAATTTAATGTTGTACCTGGAGAACATGCAATCAGTAAAGCAAAAGATGGTTCTCCACGTTTTGCAGTTAGCAATAGAAATCTTAATGCGTCTGATTTTTTAACTAAATATATTAATTTATCATGGTCTGATGCAAAAAGTTTCTTACTTAAAACATATGGAGAACAACTTTCTGAAAAAACGTTTGAGCCGGTAGCAACAATAAGAAAACTGAGTTATGAAGAATCCAGAGAAAGATTTTCTTCCTTTAAAAAAACAGACATTTCTTTAAGGAATATTATTCGTGCAGAAAAGAAAAATATGTATAATGAATTGCGCGAAATGCGGCAACAGATTTATTCTTTACCTAAAGAAAATCGTGATGTAGCTAAAGGTGTTTTAGTTTATAAGAAAATAACCACTCTTGAACGACTGGATGATATGTATGCTGCGGGACGTAGTTTTATCAACCAGTATCATAAAGACTGGAATGAGGATAAAAATGCTATGAAAGCAATTGATAAACTCAAAAATTATCTTAATAAAGAAAATGAAAACAGCATTTCTGGGGCGGAAATTGAGCTATCACTGGAAAAAGCTGTTCAGGCACATAAGCGATTGCAGGAACTACAACAAACAAATACCAGGTTGAAAGATCTTGTAATGGATAAACAAGAAAGCAAGATTGTTTATCGTGACCAAAAAACAGAGTCCCCCGTATTTACTGATAAGGGTGATTTTGTTGTTGCCGGAAAGAACCCTTCTAAAGAAGAGATCGGCATCATGCTGGAGTATTCGAAGGAGAAGTTTGGCGGTGTGCTCAAACTTACCGGAAGCGAAGAGTTTAAGAAAGAATGTGCTCTTGTAGCGGCAGAACGGGATATGAATATTATTCTGCGCCCTGAGAAATACCAACAGATGCTGCTGGAGCATAAAGCGGAGCTTGAGTCTAAAGCAATGCAGCAGACTGAACAGGAATCCCAGCAACAAACCAAGGTTGATAATGAAATCAGCAAGGCAGATGTTCATCAGAACCAGGCGCCAGCGGAAGAGGCTAAACAAGAAATTTATCTGGTCAGCCATACAAACGTACACGAACAGAACGAAGGGGTCATTTTCCATTCAAAAGAGGCTGCCTACAGCTACTTTGAAGAAGACAAGAAAATGGCAATCGAGAAATACGAAGCGAACCCATATTTGGGAAATGGATTTGAAGGTGCGTTGCTTGTTTCCAAGACCATAGCGGCCAGCGAGCTGTCCTCTTATCCACAAAAACTGACAGCAGAATTTGATAAACCCTACGAAATCCTGGCTGATTCATACAAGGAATACACCCGTACACCTGTATATGTTGTTTCGTTCCCGAAAGATGAACTCAACCAGCCTGTTAAGAAGTTCGAATCGCTTTCTGAAGCTATTGAGTATAAAAATAATACTGCAATGCTTCATGATCTGGATAAAAGGGAAGTTATTGTTAAATCTGTAACCAGAGAAGAATTAGGGATGATGGGGGAGCAACTTGCCGTTAAAGAAGCGGAACCTGTTCCACGACATGAACTTGAAAAAGCACAAGGCCGTGATGTTAGTGAGCAGGATGGTTTGATACTGGATGCCATTGATCGTTATCAATCTAAATTTGAAGCCGAGGGATTGGCCTTTAACCGTCAGGAGACTGAAGCCGAACTGTTACATCACGATTTTACTCGCGAAGTTGCAGAAGATCGTCTTGAACAACAGTTCGTACAGGAAAAAGCAGAACAGCAAAATCAGCAGCAATCTGAACAGGAACGATAAAGAGAAAGCCCACGAAATTAATTCGTGGGATTAAATCTGAAGTTTAAATAACGCTCTCACTAGAACACCGCAACGGTTCAGCACATATCGATCTTACCGCCCAGTAACATAAAAATGAAAACCGTTGTTACTGGGAGCAATATTGCCAGGGCAAAAACGACTAGATTACTTCTCCTGCCAATATTGAATACTATACCAGCTATCAATACTAAAAAGAAAAATACAACTGGTACAGTCCATGTAATAACTGGATTATAGCTTATAATGCCTAAATCAAAGATGCATTGTTCCATAGAGTTAAACTCCTCCTGTGAGGATTATAGTCCATCTCATTTCATCGTTTCTTAAAGCCCACTCATTCGCAGGCTTAAGTATCATTCAGAATTTTTATTCCAGTTATAGCAGACAAATATTAATGGCAGAGAAAAACCGAAAGTTAAGTATAATAAAATCCCAACTGATTTACTATCTTCATCAGGTAATAAGTAAAATGCTAATAACATAAAAAGATTTAGGTAAATTCCACATAAAATCAAAAAATGAGCCTGTTTAGGATTCTGTGTAAATGCCTTTTCTCAGAAGTGACCGTCCAGGCGGTCACCGAACTCGATAATAAAGCGGCTCATTGCCATTCGCCAGTCCTTCAACGGCATCGTCCATTTCTGGGACGCAGACTGGATTGCCAGCCACACCACTTTTTTCACCGAGTCGTCTGTCGGGAACACTTTACGCTTTTTGATCGCATGGCGGATCACGCTGTTTAGCGACTCGATGGCATTCGTCGTATAGATCACTTTGCGGATGTCCGTTGGATAAGCGAAGAACGTGGCAAGATTCGGCCAGTTAGCCTGCCAGCTTCGGCTTATCTGAGGATAGCGACTGTCCCAGGCCGCAGCGAACGCTTCCAGTGCCTGCTGACCTGCCTCTTCCGTGGGAGCCTGATAAATCGCTTTCAGGTCGCGAGTGACGGCTTTGTAGTCCTTCCATGACACGAAGCGCAGGCTGTTGCGCACCATATGCACGATGCATAACTGGATGCGGGCCTTCGGATATACTGTGTTGATGGCATCCGGGAAGCCTTTCAGGCCATCCACACAGGCGATGAGGATATCGTTCAGACCGCGGTTTTTCAGTTCAGTCAGCACATTGAGCCAGAACTTCGCCCCTTCATTTTCGGCCAGCCACATACCCAGCAGTTCTTTCTGACCTTCGATATTGATGCCCAGTGCCAGGAATGCGTAAATGTTATAAGGTTATATAACGACCAGATCTGAGTTTAACTTTAAACATCAGATATAAATCGTAGACTCATAATCAGAAAAATCTTCCGTCCCTGGGGCAGCAATGATACCCCTTATTTCTAATCGCTTTTCCGGACGATTAAATGTTGCCCATGTTCGAAGATGCCGTCGCGATCGCGTGGAGTATACGTTCCAGTATGCCTTCGCCCGTAATAACACTCTTTGTGGAATAGCTATTGCGGGAGTGGCTTCCTGTTTGGGCTGATTTTTCTTGTATCCGAGATGATGGGTCATCTCTGCATTAAGTGCTGCTTCAACGCAGAGCTTTTTCAGCAGCCGATCAAACTGGCTGAGGTCTTCAGAGGTTTTGAGGTTTTTGACCAGCTCGTTAGTCAGAGGCTGTAACTGTTTTTCGTCCATAAATTAACCTTCATTTGATGCTGGATTGAACATATCAAAATCAGGAAATTACTCAAATCATCCATGTACAGACTCATTGTTTCTCTGCCCGGTATAATCTTCCGTGCAACAGGAAGCAGCACAAGCTTTATTGATTCAGATATCATTCTCCGGGTATGTCAGAAAGTATCCAGGAAAAATAAAATGAGATTTTTCCTGAAAAATATCTAATATTTTAATATTGCTGTTTTTTGATACTCAGGAGTGTATGTTATGTTTACCTGTTCCGTTATTCTTATCAACAGTCCGTTTGAGACAATTTTTGCCGGAAAAAATCATTACTTCAGAAAAACGACGTTCTGTTGACAGATAATGTCAGTAAATCTCTTTTCCTGTACCACGCCGATAATGTCACTGAACTCCGGATTGATGAATGTATTATCATAAAATATATGGGAAATGCCGGCAGAATTCATTACTCTGATACGGTAGTCTCTGCCCCCTTCATTAAAACAACCTTCACGCCCCCTTCCTGCTACGCGATATGATACTACATATCAGTCAACAAAAGGCATTATCACAACAATTCTCTGAACAACTGTTTTTTTACCTGTCTTTTCATTTTTTCAACACATAAAAGTTTCATACCTATGTTATTCAAATGCATCAAATCAGTTGCACTTAAAGTCAGATATATTATCTTCTCCATGTTGTCACGGGCATGGAGAATTAAAGATATCAGTAATTCTCTGTACATGAGTGAAAGCCTGCTGAAAAAAATTCCGGGAGGAAAACATTTCCTTTTCACGAATTCTGCTGGATATGCGTATGCATAGTGCCCGGCAACTTATTTTCAGTAAACTATCAGTGATAGCAGCTGGCAACACAGTGTGGTTATGCAAGCACTCCGTATTTTATCAGCGTTTTCAGGCAATATTTTGGCGTCACACCCCATCAGATGATTATTAATCAGTCACAAATCATTAAAAATAAAATATCCCACTCTCTGATGAAATCATTGATATCATAGCGTAACATAAAGGATTCCGGCACCTTCCCTGTCATAAAATGACAGGGAGTAAATATATTACCTGAGTAATGCGAATCGCTGTACAAAACTTTAAAACAAAGTCATAAACAACCAGAACAGAATATGTAAACACACCCTCCCTTGCACAACTTTTTATTTTATGAAACAACCGGAGCTGGTTCGAATTTAATCTTCACATAAGGTGACAACGATAAATCCAGCCAGAATGTAACATCATTACGTATCCCAAGTTTTTTATATATCTGATGTTTTTGTATTGATACAGTTTTGGCGCTACGGGAACGACTCTCTGAGATCTGAGTTACCGTATATCCTTTTACTAATAACTCAAACACACAACATTCACTTGCAGTCAGCGTCGGGCATATCCAGAAATGCGCTGTAAGATCATGTTTCATGATCTCAGTTTTTACATAGCACGTTGTTTTTTTCATTTTCCGTCTGAACAGATATCAATTACAGAAGATGTTATTCACTATTTCTGTCATCTTCCCGGACGGGACGGACATCTGAATACCTGATGTCCATCCCTCTTTTCCCTACATCAGAAATTAATCCGGAAACCGACGCTACCCGTTACCGGCGATTCTGTATTCTCGCCATTCTGATAACTCGCTTCTGCCCATACCCCGGCATTCGCTGTCAGCTGAGCACTCACTCCGACACCGTATTTCCCGGTGGTGCCTGAGATATCGTTAGTAAAGTTATAGCTGTCATTTATCCGGACCCTGTTGTTATCCGAAAACTCATGGCTCACAGCCGTCGTCAGATACGGTCTGACAACAGTTCCGGCAACATCAATATTCATCCCGAGATTCACCCCCACTTCACCCTGAAGCGATTTGGTTGTCCCTGCTTTCGCCTTCATACCATTATCCAGACTGATATCCTTTGATTCTGCCCGGAATGCCGTACTACGGAGATAAGGCTGAATCCAGGTGTTTTCATTCAGACTGAAGGTTCTGCCTGCTTCCAGGCTGCCACCAAAGCCATTCTGATGATAATCACCTTTCACTGCCGTACCGTCACTCATCCAGGTGCGCAGTTCGTTCCTGAAACGGTTAACTTTGATAACGCCATCCACATAGTAACCATCATTGTTGAACCAGGTCGCATACAGACCACCGCCGGTACTTCCGACAGTACTGCTGCCACCACGGTTATGGCTGATGCTGTTATCGGTATAGGATACAAAAGCCCCCACAGCCAGCCTGCTGTCATTCAGGTCAAAAACGGTGTCGCCTCCGGTTTCCATTCCGCTCTGGGTCAGTGAATAACCTGAGCCGGCACCACCGCTGATGCGGGTATCTGACCCGGTGTACCGTCCCCAGACTCCACCCGGTGAACGGGTATTCTGCATGACATCACCGTGACGAAAACGCAGACTCTGAAGCTCACTGTTGAACACATAGACCGGTGCCGTTGCCATATCCAGCACAGCATCAGCCGATTTTGTTGTATGGCGTACCGAAGGTACCGGATTATCTGTTCCTGGATTATCTGTTCCTGGATTATCTGTTCCCGGGTTATCTGTTCCTGGCTGACTACTGTCAGCTTTCAGGTACCAGTCAGTATTTTCCTTGTTCAGGTAGTATTCCCAGGTACCGGCATCCACTTTCCCGCCGTTCAGGCTGAACGCAGCATCGCCACTGCCGGTATGAACGACCTGAAGTGGTGTGCCTGCGGAAACAGGTTCAAGACCGGTATTTCTGATGTCCAGCACAAAGCTGCCACTGGCATTCCCCGTCACATTCAGCATGTCTCCGGTATGAGATGCAATATCCGTGTTCATCCGGAATGTCCCGTTACCTGAAAGACTTTCAGACACCAGTGAAACCGGCCGGAAAGCCTGCGTCAGGCGCGTGGTGGCTGACGGACGGAAATCGACAGTCCCGTTATCCAGCGTTAATGCACCGACAGTGGAGTCACCATCGAGATGCCAGACAGAGGCTCCCTTAACCGTCATGTCACCTGCACCAGTGTTGTCTCCCGTAACGCTCCCCGTCAGGATGCTTCCGTTATCCAGCGTCAGGGTGGTGCCTGACTGTGTCGTCACATTAGCGTTCGCCTGAAGGGTAACCATTGTCATTGCTGCGCCACTCTGAAGGGTAATCCCGCCATCCTGAGACAACAGCCCGCTGAAGCGGGTGTTTCCGCCTTCCTGAGTCAGGGTACCGCTCCCCGTCAGGGTACCCACAAAGGTCACCGCACTGTTGTTGAGGAAATACAGGTTTCCTTCATTTGTCACCACATCACCGACAAGCGTCCCTTTATCTGTCAGGGTGGTGGTGCCACGGAGTACACCACCGCTCTGTACAGACAGTGTACCGTCACTGCCAACAGTTGTGTCGCTGGCGTCATGACCGACAAGTACGGTCAGTAAACCACCATTTTCCAGCAATATATTGCTGGCACTGCCACCGGCAATGCTGAAGGTGCCTTTATCGTTAGTGCCGCTCAGGACAGCACTGGTATTGGTAACAATTGCGCCACCGCTGTTCTGGGTCACCTGAGAGGCTGAACCACCGGCATCCACCTGTAGTATCCCGCCGTCTGTGATGGTCGTTTTTGTGACATTTCCGTTGACGTACACATACTGTCCTCCGCCACTGTTGATGGTGGTATCCGTAACACTGCCGCCACTGTTGACCTTCTGAGTCCCGCCACTGTTAATAACGGTATTTGCCACCACGCCTCCACTCTCAACATTCTGCTCTCCGCCATCGTTAAGAGTGGTATCAGTGACGCTGCCGCCTGAGACATTCTGAGTCCCACCAGTGTTAATGGTTGTATTTGTGACGCTGCCACCGTAGTTGACCTTCTGAGTCCCGCCGTTGTTAATAATGGTATTCACAGCTACGCCCCCGCTCTCAACATTCTGCTCTCCGCCATCGTTAAGAGTGGTATCAGTGACACTGCCGCCTGAAATATTCTGAATCCCGCCAGTGTTAATGGTTGTGTTTGTGGCGCTGCCACCACTGTATACCGTCTGATATCCGCCGTTTACCGTGGTACTGGCAGCACTACCGCCATCGTTGATAAATTGAGACCCACCGACGTTGAGCGTGGTGCTTGTTGCCTGGTGACCACTATTAACATACAGAGCTCCACCATTCTCCAGCAGCATATTACTGGCACTTCCGTTGGCAATACTGAAGCTGCCGTTAATATTGGTACCACTCAGAGTGGCATCTGTGGTTGTAAAAATAGCCCCACCACTGTTCTGAGTAATGCCAACGGCAGTGCCGCCCCCGGAGACGGACAGGTTACCACCACTGTTAATGGTAGTGCTCGTAACACTGGCGCCGCCGTAGATATACTGAACCCCGAGGTTGTTTACCGTGGTACTGGTAGCACTACCGCCATCGTTGATGTACTGATAGCCACCGGAGTTGAGCGTGGTGTCAGTCGCACTAGCGCCGCTGTAGATATACTGAAACCCGAGGTTGTTTACCGTGGTACTCGTTGCACTGCCGCCAAGTATATTCTGGTAACCACTGTTAATGGTGGTACTTGTGACGCTGCCACCGTTTATATTCAGGCCAGCACCGTTAATGGTGACATTCGTGACACTGCCACCGTACATATTATTATTTCCACCGTTAACGGTGATATCCGTGACGTTGCCATCGATGCCGAGAGACCCGCCATCGTTGGTGATATTCGTGGCACTGCCGCCACTGGAAACATACTGGCTTCCACCACTGTTAATAGTGGTATCTGTGGCACTGCCGCCGCTGTAGACCTCCTGACTTCCACCACTGTTAATAGTAGTATCTGTGACACTGCCGCCGCTGCGAACCTCTTGAAATCCACCACTGTTAATAGTGGTACTCGTGGCACTACCGCCACTGTTGACGCCCATGAGCCCCTGATAGTTAATGGTGGTGCTCGTGGCACTGCCGCCGCTGGAGACAGACTGGTAACCACCACTGTTAATGGTGGTACTCGTGGCACTGCCGCCACTGGAGACAGACTGGTATCCACCACTGTTAATGGTGGTATCTGTCGCCGTATCACCGGCATTCAGTAACATAGATGAACTCGTTGCACCGCTCCCCAGTGTTTCATTGTTATAATCCACCGCCAGAGCAGGAGCTGATGGCAGAAACAGGCCCGCAATCAGCCCCGCCAGTGCGGTACGCCTGATTTGCCGGGGGCGACGACCGCCTTTACGGGTCAGTTCTGAGGTAACGACCCACATCCCGGTGGATTCATTCCAGACAGTGTTATAAACCTTGTTCATTGTTCGTTCCTTTTGTAAGACAGGCTTTATCTCCCTGCTTCATCAGGGAGGCATGGAGTCTGCTGATAACGCCATTAACCTGTGTGCCTGTTATCAGTCGGGTGCATTCAAATTGCCGGTCCGTGTTTT
>SKEK01000149.1_pt1 | contig 45788 bp, 43 predicted proteins | sample 4826761 | NCBI WGS metagenome assembly SKEK01 (sample SAMN11008811, study PRJNA524170) | human gut metagenome | biome: Human fecal sample; material: Feces; isolation source: fecal sample from pouch patient p32 | host: Homo sapiens | place: Israel: Tel-Aviv | collected 2015-10-13 | reverse complement strand
CGGCAGCTCCGTACCCTGTTTGATACTGGCTTGTTTCTTGTTCGCCGTCAGCAAGCGTGGGCTCGCCACAATCTCCACGTTGTTTTCTCGCTCCAGCGCCGACAGCTCCAGATCCAGCAACTTGCCGTTGATTTTGGCAATCTGGAACGCAATCGAGGCCGCGCCAGATGAGGCAGGCATGTTGACGTTCAAGAAATCATCCACGGTCGGTTTTTGATCCAAAGCGCCAATCGCGCCTAAGTTACCCTCCACCGAGCCGCCAATCATGCCACCATTACCGGTATCCATCAGCATGCCCCAGCGCACGCCCAGCTCATCCAAGCTTTCGTCGTTGATGGTCACGATGCGCGCTTCAATCTGGATTTGACTTACCGGACGGTCGAGCGAAGCCACCATCTGCCGCACGGTATCTAGCACGGTATCAATATCGCGGACCAGCAAGGTGTTGGTGCGCTCATCCACCGAGACCGAGCCGCGCGAAGAGAGCATGCGACCATTAGGTGCCGTCAGCATGGCAGCAATTTCAGAGGCTTTGGCAAAGTTGATATCGATGTATTCGGTTTGCAGCGGTTTTAATTCGCTCACCTGCGCGTCCGCTTCCATCTCCCGGCGTTCGCGCTCAATCAGCACTTCACTCGGTGCCACTAACAGCACATTGCCGTCGATCCGCTTATCCAAGCCTTTGGCACGCAGAATAATGTCCAGCGCTTGCTGCCACGGTACATTATCTAGACGTAAGGTGATCTCCCCTTGCACGCTGTCGGTGGTGACCAAGTTGAACTGGTTATAGTCCGCAATCACCTGCAGCACAGTACGGATAGGAACATTTTGGAAATTCAAAGAGATAGGTTTGCTGTACTGCGCCGGATTATTCACCTGCGCGCGCGCCGAGTTAGCGCGGCGAATTTGCACTTTCACCTGCGAGCCGATGCGCTGCTGGTCATAATCCACCGGACCTTTGAGATCCAGTAACAAGCGGGTGTTCTGTCCGGTGGCTTCGCTGCGAATGGTTTTCACCGGTGTACCACGGCGGCTAACATCCATCTTATAGGCATCACCGGCCACGGTGGTGCGCGGTAAATCCAGCACCAAACGGCCACTGCTTTGCCGAATTGCCAAATCAGCCGGTGGCTGGACAAAGTTTAAGGTCAGCTCGGCCTGCCCATCACCGCGCGGCACAAAATCCACCGATAGCAGGCTGCTGCCGGTGGGTTTGAGGATCGGGTTATTTTGCTGTACTTGCTCCGTCGAGCGGGTTTGCCCCAGCAGCAAGATGTAGCTTTTGCCTTCAGCGCGCAGCTCAAACGGCTCCTGACGCACCAGATCAAAACCAATCTTGGTACCTTTGGAGGAGGGCTTGATGTTAATGCCACGCAACATCGGGTTATTCACCCGAATGGTATTACCCAGTTTGCTTTTATCCACTTGCGAAAACGTCAGGGCCAGCGTGTTTGCCAGCGTATCACGCTGCTGCGCAGGGGTAGCCACCGGCTGATCGAAGATCATGCTGACCGCTAAACGATCGCCTTCTTGCCGTAATTTGACGTCTTCCAGTGTGGCGGCCCAGGCCGGGGACATCAACCCGAACCAGACTCCGGCTACCATCCAGTAGCGTAAACTGCGCACTGCTCCCTTCATCATCTTCTTATCCTGTCTTCACACTCTGCTTATCAGGCGCCAAAAGGCGAAGTATCCAGCGTCATAGCCACTTGCCGCTGCTGCCAGCAACCCCGTCCGTCACTGACCATCTCACGCAGCTCAATCTTATTCGGCGATACGGTTTCCAGGGTTCCCCAGTTCAAACCGAGAAAATCCCCCGGACCGATGCGCACCAATTCGGAATCGGGCGTTTCCACCAATGCCCACAGCTGGCTTTTATCGCCAATCACGCCTCGGAATTTCAGTTTTTCCAGCCCGTACTGCTCCAGGGCGGTTTTCTTACGCTCGGTATTTGGCTGCGCGCAATCAAAGCCGCGATCACCGGCCACTTCCATCTGTGGCGTCATAAAAGGATTGCGTAGCGGGGCGGCCACAAACAGCAAACGCCCAGTCCGCTCCAGCGCTTTCGGTGCGCTGATCCGCTCTTGCGGCACTTCTTGGTAAATGTCTTGCAGTACCGTTTCTAAATCTTGCTGCTCGCCCGAGTCACAGCCCGCCAGCAGTAACAGTGAGCCCAGCAACGCGCCTGCCCTCAGCGGCCGACGTGGGGTAGTCCGTCTCATTTTTTCGCCTCCGCTTGCTGGGCCTTCAACTCATCGGCGCTGAGCAGGCGGAAGGTGGTTGCGCGCACCGAGAAACCCAACTGCTCACCTTGCTTACGCTCCAAGGTCAGATCGCTCAAAGTGATGATGCGCGGCAGCAAGGCGATATCACTGGAAAACTGCCCCAGCTCGCCAAACGAGCCTTTCAGCTCCAGTTGCAACGGCAAGGCTTGCAACAGCCCTTGCGGCTGCGGATTCATCCAGTTAATGCGGTCAAACTGCATGCCGTTACGCGTCCCCACCATGGTGATGGAGTCCAGCAACGAGGCCAGTTCGTCTTGCGAAGGCAGCTGACGGCTCAAGGTAGCCAGTTGATTGCTAAGCTGACGGTAACGCTCACGGGCCGCCGGTAACTGAGCGGCCAGATTGGCTTTACTACGAATTTGCGTCAGCAGCTCTTGCTCTTTAGCTTGCGCATCCTCATAGGCTTGCCAACCCGGCAGCAGGACAAACCAACCGGCCAGTGCGAAGATCACCAAGGTCGCGATACTGACAAAGGCCCACTGCATCTTGCGTGGCCAGTAGGCAATCTGGTCTAAATCCAGTTCACTCCATTGGCTCATCCTTTGATCTCCCCGAGCTTCTGCTTCATGTCGGCCAGCAACTGGAAGCGCATCTTGAACTCATCGAATTGGGTGCCGTTTTTATTGGCCACAATGGCGTCAATGGACACCCCATCCAGCCAATACGATGACTCCACCTGCCGCACCATCGATGACAAACGCACGTTCGATTCACTGCGCCCAGCAATTTCGACCCGCTCGCCATTGAGGGTAATTTTGTCGATGTACACCCCGGTCGGCACCACCAACGGCAGCAGGTTAAACAGTCGGGTAACCTGATCGCGCTGCTTTTGCAGTGCCGATACGGCGGTGATCCGCTTGTTCACCAGCTCTTCTTTGGCTTTGATGTCGCGCAGCTCCGCCAATTTGGCATCCAACAACTGGATTTCCGATTGCAAACGGCTCAAGCGCGACTGTTGATGGGTATTGAGCTGATCAATGCCAAACCAAACCCCGGCCAAAATCAAAAACCAAAAACCGCCCCACACGGCGACCTGACGGACAAAGCGCTGCTGTTGCTGTTGCCGCTCCAACTCACGCCAAGGTAACAGGTTGATTCCTTTCATCAGTTACCCTCCCAGACCGCCAGACCACAGGCCAAGGTAAACGGCCACGCATCCTCTTGCTGCGGTACGCTGACCGCCAGCGATAAACCGGCAAACGGCGACCAACCCTGTACCGGCACTGACAGTTGCGTGCTCAACACGCGGGTATCGCTTTCGCGCAGCTGACCGCTAACCAGCAGGCCACTGGATTGTCGGCCGGTGGAGTGATACATCTGGCGGATCAGCCCCAGTTGACGGGTCACTTCGCTCAACCACTGCTCTTGCAGCAGCGCCGGCGGCACCGAATTGCCTTCGCTTTGCGGGATGTTCAGCGGCTGATCGCGGAAAAATAGCGGACTGCCGGGGACCGAAGTCACCAGCAGATTACGCGCCGACAAGTGCACCAGCAGTTGCTGCTCCAGCTCCAGTGCCGGCGGTAGCGCCGCCTGTGCTTGCTCCAACGCACGGCGCAGCGCCAACGGCGTGATATCGACGATATCGGCTTGTAAACCCGCGCCTTGCAACACCGCCAGATACTCATTCATCAACTCACGGCGTGCCGCAGTGACCACCAGTTTCAAGCGACCATTGGCGGTTTCCGCCCCTTCAGCGCGAAAATCGAAAGCCAGCTCATGCGGCGGTAGCGGGAATAATGAGGGTAATTCAGCCTCGACCCGAAACAGGCGCTCCTGCTCGGTTAAAAAGGCATCCACCATTAAGGTTTTTTGCATCACCGCTGCCCCCGGCAGCGCAATGCATAAACGCGCCAGACGGCGCGGCAGAATTTTGTGAATTTGACTTAATACGTCACGTAACGCATCAGGGGCGATCAAACGATCGCCCTGAAACGTACCGGCTAGCACATTAATACTGTGCCAGCCCAGTAACTCCCAGCCCTGCCGGCGCGAACGGCACCACACCACGCGCACCGCATCGCTGGCAATGTCTAACCCTACACTGACAGAGCGTGCAAACATGTCTCTCCCTGCATCCTTGCGATGCCTGCTAACGGCGCCCTGTAAAGCCCGGCTTTAAAGACACCATGTCAAAGATGTAACTTCAAAATTCAAAAAAATCAGTCAATTCGCCAAAGTGCGAAGAAAAAATCAGCAAAGGGGTTACCCTTTCATTGCTTGCCTTTATACTACGCACTTAGTGTTTATAAACCGTTCGGTGCTTTAGTCGCGGGAATTCTCAGGTGAAGCTCATAAAGTATTTTTTGGTCGTTACACTGGCTTGCATCCTCTTGGGAGCAGCTTCGGTGTACGGCTTATATGTCTATGTCAAACCGCAATTGCCGGATGTAACAACCCTGCGCGATGTGCGTTTGCAAACCCCGATGCAGGTTTACAGTGCCGATGGCAAACTGATTTCGCAGTTTGGTGAAAAGCGCCGGATCCCGCTGACCTTACAACAGATCCCACCGCTGATGGTGGATGCCTTCATTGCAACAGAAGACAGCCGTTTTTATCAACACGACGGTATTGATCCGATTGGAATTTTGCGAGCTGCCTTTGTTTCTTTGACCGCCGGTCATGCAAAACAGGGCGCCAGCACCATTACGCAACAGTTAGCGCGTAACTTCTTCTTAAGTCCGGAAAAAACTTTGATGCGTAAAGTCAAAGAGGTTTTCTTGGCCTTGCGGATCGAGCAGCTGCTGACCAAAGATGAAATTCTGGATTTGTACCTGAATAAGATTTATCTCGGCTACCGCTCGTACGGAGTGGGGGCTGCGGCACAAGTCTATTTTGGTAAAGATGTCAGCCAGTTGAGCTTAGGTGAGATGGCAGTGATTGCCGGTCTGCCGAAAGCGCCATCAACCCTCAACCCACTGTACTCGTTAAGCCGCGCCGAACAGCGCCGTAACGTGGTGCTGTCGCGGATGCTGGAAGAGCGTTACATCACACAACAGCAGTACCAAGAAGCGATCAGCCAGCCGATTGTAGCCAGTTACCATGGCGCTGAAATCGAGCTGCACGCGCCGTATCTGGCCGAAATGGTGCGCCAAGAAATGGTCAACCGCTATGGTGAAGATGCCTACACCGAAGGCTTCAAAGTCTTTACCACGGTAGACTCCACCACCCAATTGGCGGCCGAGCAGGCACTGCAAAACAACGTGATTGATTACGATCTGCGCCACGGCTATCGCGGTGCGGCCAATCAATTGTGGAACAGCAGCGAGCCGGCGTGGGATCTGAGCAAGATTGTCAGCAGCCTCAAGGCGCTGCCGACCTATGGCCCGTTCCAAGCCGCTGCCGTAACCGCGGTACAGGACAAATCCGCCAATGTGGTACTGGCCGATGGCCAGAGCATTACCCTAAGCTGGGATGGCATCAAGTGGGCTCGTCCGTTTATCAGTGATACCCGCCAAGGTGCATCACCGAAAAATGCGCGCGATGTGCTGAAAACCGGCCAACAAATCTGGGTACGCAAAGTCAACGACCAGTGGTGGCTGGGCCAAATTCCGGATGTAAACTCGGCGCTGATCTCCCTCAATCCAGAAAATGGTGCGGTGAAAGCGATTGTCGGTGGCTTTAGCTTTAACCAGAGCAAGTTCAATCTGGTTACGCAAGCGACCCGTCAGATTGGTTCTAACATTAAGCCATTTATCTATGCCGCGGCACTGGATAAAGGGCTGTCCTTGGCGACCATCCTCAACGATGCGCCAATTACCCGTTGGGATTCTGGCTCAGGCAGTGACTGGCGGCCAAAAAACTCCCCTGCGGTGTATGACGGTCCATTGCGTTTACGCGTGGGTCTGGGGATGTCGAAGAACGTGATGATGGTGCGGGCACTGCGCGCGATCGGCGTTAACTTTGCCGCCGATTTCTTAGAGCGTTTTGGCTTTAACCCCGCCAACATCTCGCGCTATGAATCACTGGCACTGGGCGCGGCCGAGTTTACCCCGCTGGAAGTGGCGCGCGGTTACTCGGTATTTGCCAACGGCGGCTATCTGATCACGCCATACTTCATCAGCAAGATTGAAGACTCTAACGGCAAACTGCTGGAAGAAGCCAAACCGCTGGTCGCCTGCACCGGTACCTGCAACATTCCGGTGGTGTATGGCGAAACGCCAAAAGCGGCGGTATTGGGCAATGCGCTGACCGAAGATCTGCCAACCCAAGATGGCGTGGTGCCAACACCACAAATCGAGCACGTGGATACCCCACTGCTGGAGAAGAAAGAGGAAAGCGAAGGCTATGCGCCACACGTGATCAGCACCCAACTGGCGTTCCTGATCCGCGATGCGCTGGAATCGGCGATTTGGGGTGAACCGGGTGGTGGCTGGCAAGGCACCGGCTGGCGTGCCGCGCGTCTGCTCAAGCGTCATGATATCGGCGGTAAAACCGGTACCACCAACAGCTCGAAAGATGCGTGGTATTCCGGTTATGGTCCGCAGACCGTGACTTCTGTCTGGATTGGCTTTGACGATCACCGTCGGACACTGGGTCGCACCACCCAGAACCCGAACCTGAAAGGCCAACAGATCTCCGGCTACGAAGGGGGCGCGAAATCAGCGCAGCCAGCATGGGATAGCTTCATGCAGTCAACCTTAGCCGGCGTGCCTGAGCAGCCGAAGCAGATTCCGGACGGCATTTTGAGTATTCCTATCGATATGCAAACCGGTAAGCTGGCCGATGGTACCGGACGCAGCCGCGTCGAGTACTTCATCCCAGGCACTGAGCCGACTGAAAAAGCCACCCATGAAGTGGGAACCACTATCTTTGATAGCAGTTCAGGCTCACAGCAAGAGCTGTTCTAAGTGTGCGCGCCACCTTAATCGGTGGCGCGTTTAGAACACATTGCTCGGATACAGCAATAAAAAAGGGCAGCGTAGGCTGCCCTTTTTTATTGTCCCTAAGTTGGCTGTGTTAACGCTGACTGAGATCTGATGCGTGCAACTTAAGCATGCTTTAGCCAAGGCGCGACCGCAGACAGGAAGTAACGGCCACAATGACGGCCAATCCAATAGTCGTGATCCAGCTCGGTCTGGTTGCTACCTAAGGTTTTACTGGCCAAGGTATGGGGCGGGAAAATCTCGATAATGCGCAGCTTATCGGGCGGATTTAATAAAAAATGCTGGGTCTGCTTATAGCAGTGCTCGTGGTGCTCGACCATCTGCGCCATATGATGAAATTTACTGTGCGACAGCCACTTACTAAAGCGGCTCAACCACTCCGAGGTATAGTAGGGCTCAGAAGGCACGGTACGGATCACCACTATCAGATCGGCGCCACGCCGATAAGCTTCTTCAACCGGAATCGCCGCGCTGACACCACCATCCCAATAGCGTACGCCCCCCACATCCACACCGTTACGGTATAAACCGGGGATCGCCGACGACGCTTTCATCGCATCGTGCCAATTATCGGCGCTGGCTGACATGTACACCGGCTGGAAGTCATCGTAGCGCGAGGCGCACATCAGAAATTCGCGATCTTGCAAACGCGCTTGGGCGCGATCCAACGCCAGTGGGTAAATTTGCGCGACCGAATCCATCAACCAATCCAGATTCAGCATATGGCCGCCGGTGGCGAACGACACAGGGCTAAAAAAGCGCTTCTGAGTGGTAAAACGGGTGATCACATTACGGGCATAACCGGCTTGATTGAGAACATAGGCCGAGGCGTTCTGCGCACCGGCAGAGGTGCCCAAGATCAGATCAAACGGGTAATAGTTATCGCCGAGAAATTCATCCAACACCCCGGCAGTAAAAATTCCACGCTGACCGCCCCCTTCGCACACCAACGCCAATTTTTCATAGCGAACCGGCCGTGCAATAGACAGCGGTTCAATACACCCGATACTCAGCGGCAGACGCTTTCCCATAATGCAAACACGATCACCCAGTTAATCAAGACTGAGTTTTAGTGTAACGTTGAACCCGCTTAGCGGCTATGCCACTTCTGATTCACTTATCAGCAATTGGTAAGAATGGTTTTCCACGGCAATGCGGGATTACCAAAACTGATGAAATCGGGGTTTTCCAGCGTGTCACGCCGATTATAAGTCAGCGCCTCAAGATGCAAATCGCGCAAGTCACCGCCCGCTTCATGCAAAATGCACTGCGCTGCCGCGGTATCCCACTCGCCAGTCGGACCTAAGCGCAAATAGCAGTCCACCAGCCCTTCCGCCACCATACAGCTTTTCAGCGAGCTCGAACCGTACGGAACAAATTGATAATTCCACTGTGGATTTAACTGCTGCTGCAACCGTGGTAGCGATTGTCGGCGGCTCACCGCGACGCGCAAACTGTGGCTATCCGGTGCGGTGGCGCGGATCTGCAGCCGAGTCTCTTGGCCGTGCTGATCGCGTTTATACGCTCCCTGACCTTGTACCGCGTAATACCACATTTGGGTCATCGGCGCATAAATCACCCCCATCACCGGTTGATGGTTGTCCATCAAGGCAATCATGGTGGAGAACTCACCGCTTCCGTAAATGAACTCTTGGGTGCCATCTAATGGGTCAATCAGCCAGTAACGCGGCCAGGCGGCGCGCTCGGCCAGCGCAATCTGGCAATCTTCTTCGGAGAGCACCGGGATCTGCGGTGTCAGGGCTTGCAAGCGTTCACACAGCAACCGATGGGCAGCCAAATCGGCGTTAGTCACTGGAGTGTGATCAGCTTTGAGCTGCGGGTTGATGTTGCCCTGTTGGTAGATAGCGGCAATATGTCGCCCCGCTTCTTCGGCTATCGCCAATAGCGGCGATAACAGCGCCTGTGGAGTCATGCTGGGATCCTCACGCGTTAAAGTGTTTACGGCTGGCCGTCAGACTGCGCTTCGGCGCGCAACCAGTCACGCACCATAAACAGCGCGGTCATCGCCCGGGCCTCATTAAATTCAGGATGAGCCAATAAGCGGTCAATCTCGCTCAGCGGCCAGTAAATCAGATCCAAGGGCTCCGGCTCATCGCCTTCTAAGCGCTGTGGATAAAGATCGCGCGCCAGCACCAAGGTCATGTGGCTGGAAAAATAGGCCGGTGCCATACGCACCGATTTTAAGACCGTCAGCTCACGCGCACCAAAACCGGCCTCTTCCATCAGCTCACGGTTAGCAGCGTCCAGCACGCTTTCGCCGGGGTCGACCAAGCCTTTGGGGAAGCCCAACTCATAGCCTTCCACACCCACCGCATATTCGCTGATCAGCAGCAATTGATCGCCAACCACCGGGACAATCATCACCGACTCGCGCTGATTCGGGCGCATCCGCTCATATACTCGCTCAACGCCATTGGCAAAACGCAAGGCGACCGATTCCACATGGAACAAGCGCGAGCGCGCTACCGACTCCACCGCCAAAATTGCCGGTTTTTGTTTGCGTTCATCCTGAATGCACATGTACTTTATACCGCCTGATTGGTTATGCGTGGCCATGTCGCTGTGATGTTAACCTGCTGCTGCGATTATTGTGTCGCATGCAGGGCAACCACGGCAAGCCGTGATTACAAGGAAATTCTGATGTCTCCTGCTCTTCCCTGGTCCCAAATTGAAACGGTACTGCTGGATATGGACGGTACGTTGCTAGACCTGAAATTCGACAGCGAATTTTGGCTGCAACAAGTGCCGCAGGCTCTGGCTACTGCACGTGCAATTCCGTTGGAGCAAGCCCGTGCGCTGATCCGCGCTGAATACCATGCGGTGCGCCATACCATGAACTGGTACTGCTTTGATTATTGGAGTGACCGGCTGCAGCTAGATATTTACGCCATGACCACTGCACACGGGCCAACCGCGCGCCTGCGCGAAGATACGCTGCCATTTTTACAGGCGCTGCGCCAAAGTGGTCGCCGCACTATTTTGCTGACTAACGCGCATCCATACAGTTTGGCGGTTAAAGTCGAGCACACCGCGCTGGATGAATACCTCGATGGCATGATCTCAACCCACCACTATGGGGTACCGAAAGAAGATCAGCGCTTATGGCAGCAGGTACAACAAGACGTGCAATTCGATCCGGCGCAAACCCTGTTTGTTGATGATGCAGAAGTGATTTTGGATGCCGCGCGCCAATTTGGCATTGGCTATTGCTTGGGAGTGGAAAATCCAGACTCAGCAGCAGATGCCATCTGCTTTGCCCGTCATCTGGGGATCCGCGATTACCGCACCTTGCTACCGGGCATTTTGGGGCAAAACGCTTAACCGGCGAGCCAAGTGCTTGATCATCGCGCTGCGCAATCAACACGGCGGTTACGGCAAGGCCAGCTGTAACCGGTCGACCCGCACCACGCCGCCTTGTCCCGCCAACGACAAATCCAGCGCCGCCACCTCAATGCCGTATTGCAAGCGTAAGCGCAGCAGCCAGCTCAATAGTTGGTTAAACGGCAAGTCGGCCACCCACAGTTGCACTTGCCGATCTTGCGCCTGCATGCGGGTCACGCTAATCGAATAGCTGGCGGCGCTGCGGCTGACCTGCTCGGTCAAACTGCCGCCCGCAACCGGCGTTTGTGGCGCCGCCTGCTGCTGTTGCCACTGCCGAATCGCCACTTCGGAGACCTGCAACTGCCGTAACAGCTGCTGATGCTGCTGCAAACGGGTCTCTTGCCGACTAATCGCCTGCTGCAACGGCTGCCAAATCCCCCAGTACAATCCGCCAACCAACAGCGACACCGCCGCCAACATCAGCAAACGTTGCTCACGGGCAGAATATTGCTGCCAGCGCTGCTGAGCTTGTGACCACCGGCTACGCCATCCCTTCATATGCTCCCGCTCTCCTGCTGTTTATGCCACGCGATACGCTGCGCCAAAGCTATTGTGCCGTTGAGATTCGCGGCTCAGCCCGCGTTTGCCGCTCCACGGCCGCCGATTGATTTTGTACCGCGCGATCGCGCAGCACTAAACTGCCGGCCACTCCCGCACCATCACGACTCAGCGCGCCTTGCTCCACCTGAAAATAGCGCCCCAAGACGCTGCGCAGCTGCTCCAACTCCGCAAATCCTGCCGCTTGCACCTGCAAACGCAAACTTTGCTGATCGCGTTGGTATTGCAAACTTTTCACCTGTAACGGCTGGCGACTCAGCGCCGGGTCTTGCAGTGCCAACGCCACTTTGCGCAAATAGGGCACCAGCCCTTGCAACGGCGGCTGACCGCGCATCTGGCGTAGCACGGCATTGAGCTGAGCGCGCATATTGACCCGCCGCGTTTGCTGCGGGAATAACGTGCGGTATGCCTGCTCGGCTTGCGTGGCGGCCTGATCGGCGGCTTGGGTTAGCTGCCACCAGCGCACGCCTTGCTCACCGAGTAGCAAGAGCGCCAACACCACCAGTGCCGCCGCGATACTGCGCCATTGCCGCCACTGGCGCGCCTGCGCGCTGCGCGGAGCAAACTCACCGCCCAATATTCCATGACGCTGCAGCTGATGTAATGCGCTCGCCCCTCGTAACAGCAATGCGCCTTCATCGTTATTTACTTGCTTTGGCAATGGCCCACGCAACCCTAATGCCGATAGCTGCTCAGCGCTCGCCGCTAAGCCATACCAGACAACCTGCGGCGCCACATCGGGTTTTGTCTCGGGCGCTTTAGCTCGCGCGATAACATGTTCTGGCAGCTGCGCAGAGGCGGCCGCTACGTCCTCCACATCCTTGGCCACGTCTAAAACAGTAGAGGCTGATGAAGATGACGTAGACAGCGCGCTAAGCGCGGTTAAAAAAGGCGCTGCCAGCAGGGGTTCAGCACTGCATCCTTGCCAATCGTGGGGATGCTGCGGATCATAACGTCGCGCCAATAGCCCATGGGAACTACTCAAAACCGTAAGAGTCGCGGGAGCTAAGGCATGCTGGAGCGTTGTGCTGCTTGATACCGACGTTGCAGCCGACGTTGCTGCCAAATTGGGCTCGGACGAGGAAGACGGGCTCGGCAACGCCAGCCAGTCAGGCCACAGCGCTTGCAGATTAAATCCGCTCGTTATCGCGGCCTCATACCACTGACGCAGCACACTGCGTTCAATGACCGCCACATGCCCACTGTCGTGCTGACGCGGCAATAAAGAAAAATGCAGCGTCTCAATATCCTGCGCCAACTCATCTTCCAGCAACGCCGGTAACAAACGCGCTAGTTGCCGACCACGCGCGGGCGGCAAACGACAAGCGCAGACGCTAAACCACTGCCCCGGCAGCAATAACCACAGCGGTAAAGCCAGCAAACTCGGCTGCGTCTCCGCTAACGCGGCAAAAGACGCACTTTCGCCACGAGCGCGGATCTCGCCCACGGTCGGTTGTGCTTGCCACCAACACAAGCGTGGCGATGCGCCGGGGATCACGCGCAGCAGCAATACCTCACTCATTGCATCTCTCCGAACTGATGGCGTTGAACATAAAATTGTCCGGACGCCGGATCTTGCTGCAGCAGGCTACGGACCCGCAGCGCGATCCGCCCCACGGTGACTTGCCCATCTAACAGAAAATAACGACTGGTCAGCGCGAGCTGTGGCGCCACTTTACCCCGCACCGTATCATCCAGCGCCGCCAACTCCGGCTCAGCCCAAAAAGAGGCAGCATCACGCCAGCCATCCACCGGTCGACGGGCAAGCAGCGCTTGCGCCTGCTCGGCGCTCAAATACGGTGTCAGTAACGCCTGCAGCAGCGGCGCTTGTTCGGGCATGACGGTATTCACATTCAGTTGCCAGCGCGTTTGTGGCAATGCGCAGATCCACGGTTGCAAACGCCGGTACAACAGCGCATCGACGCCTTGCACCGTGCGCAGCTCACTGTCATCCGCCAGTAGACTATTGGGCGTCAGTGACGGGATCGCGCGCGCTAAATATTCACTGTCTTCGGCGCCATAACGGCTAGTGAGCTGGCTGTCGCTATCCACATATTCCCAGAGGCTGTCGACCACCTGTTCAGCCTGATAACCATCAATCGGCTGCTCAGCGGTATTAAGGGCGCTTAGAAGCGCTAACAATTGTTGAGCAATATGAGGACGCTCCTGAGTGCTACTTTGCGCTTTGATACCAGCCAGCGCATTGAGATTAAAACAGGCCTGCTGATCGCGAATGGCGATGCGGATCTCGCCGCCGCTAACCGGATACACCCGCTCACCCACCGCCCAACTTTGGCTCAAATTAGCCCGAGGATCATCGGCCAGTGCCGCTTGCAACTCCGCGCTGGCCTGCTCTTCGGCGCTCAAGGCATACCAGTAGGCTTGGGTCGCCTGTTGCCGACTGTCGCTATAGCGGATCTGCTGCTGCAAGCGCAAGGTAAAGCCGGTGGCTAACACGCTCAGCACCGCCAGCATCAGCAACACTAAAATCAGCGCCATGCCGGTAGTCGGCGAGCCTCGGCGCAAGAGCGGCGTTGTCACACTCATCCACTGCCCCCACTCTCGCTACCGCCATTGGTGTCGCCCTCTGGCGCACCATTATCACTCGGCAGAATAGGTGCTGCGGGCAATAGCCACACGCGCTCCAACTCTCCCCAGCCGCGAACCGTTAAACGCAGGCGCACCGCATTGGGCAACACATCCGGATTTTGCCACTGCCGCTGCCATTGGCCGTCGTGATAGACCATCAGCTGCAGTCCTTCCACCTCACTGAGCAAAGTGCGGATCTGTGGCTCGCTGTCTGTGGGCATGTCGGCAAAAGGCCAGCTTAAACGTTGCAATTGCCCGTCCAGCAAGCGATAAGCCACGCGCTGAAGATGTCCACGTGGCAGTTGCATCTGCGGGTTGGCAACGCCAGTGCGGATAAGCAACCAGCCATCGCCTTGTGATTGTAAAAGCCCGTCGCCGACGCTCAGTATCGGCGTACGACTTAACCCATCACTGCGCTGACGGCGAGCCACAACTTGAGTAAAGTCGTTGTGCAGCAATTGCATCGCGCGCTGCATGCTGTTCATCCGCTCGGTCAGCGCAGCGCTCGTCTGATCGGCGCGGCGTACCCCATCAACCACCTGATAAATCCCTAAACTCAGTAACGCAAACACCGCAATAGCCACCAGCAACTCCAGCAAAGTAAAACCCAGCTGACTGGCTCGACGCTGAGGTGGCCGCCCGCGGCTGGAGCGGGCGTACTGCTGGTTGACCGTCATAGCGCTGACTCCGTGCGCGGACGGGCAAAATAGCGGCGTAACACCGCCTCGGCACTGCCTTGGGGCTGACGACTCACCTGAATCTCCATCGCCGTCAGTGATGTGCCACTGGTCGGCACCGACTCACTGCGCCAATACCAAGTGCGATTCGCCATTTGCGCTTCGCCGCGCTGACTGCGCTGACGCTCGGCGGGCGGGAGTAATGACAAAAGTGCCAACTGGTTTTCCGCGACCCAACCGGCCAGCATTTTGTCTTGCAAGATAGCCAAATTGCGTAAACTGCTGCTGCCCGCTTGCATCACCGCCAGCGCTGCGCCAGCAAATACGGCCAGCGCCACCAGCACTTCCAGCAGGGTAAACCCATGCGTTGGTTTGGATTGAGCAGGATGATTGTGCCTAGCATGAGAGACACCCGAATGACTCTTGGCTTGCATCACGTCCCCTCACGGCCCGCTTGCAGTCGCCACTGGCCGCTGTCATCGCGCACCAGCAACCAACGCGCAGTACGCGACGCGCCTTGCAACACCAGCTGTAACGGCACCACATCGGCGCTACTGTCGAGCCACACTTGTGGCTGCAAGGCTTTATCGGCGTCCTCTTGCAACACCTGCATCTGATGCAAACTGAGGCGGTTTTGGTACAGCGCCATCTCTTGTTGCTGCATCTGTTGCCAACGATCGCTGCCCAACTGCCACTGCAGTTGCACCCCAGCAGGCAGGGCTTGTCGACCAGCTAATGCCACCGGCTCACTGAGTGGTTGCCAGCGGTCGGCCTTTCGGCGTAAAAACTGATAACCATCGGGAGCAAGGTATAAGCCATATAACTGGCCACTCATTAACGCGTCATCTTGCACCTGCTGGATTTGGCGCAATAGCTGCTCAGCAGCTTCTTTCTCCGGCTGTGCCGATACTGATGGCGGTAAAGTCATCAACACGCCACCGGCGGTCAAGCCGAGTAAAAACACCACCAGCATCAGCTCCAGCAGGGTAAAACCGCGCGCCGGCATTTACTTTTGATACTCACCCAGATTCCAGTTACCGATATCGGCAGCGGTTCCTTCACCGCCTTCCTGACCATCGGCGCCTAACGAGTAAATATCAATTTCGCCTTGCTCGCCGGGGCTCAAATACTGGTACTCATTGCCCCACGGATCTTGTGGCAAGCGTTTGATATAACCACCATTGCGATAATTGCGTGGCTCTGGAGTCCCGGCCGGTTTACTGACCAACGCCTGCAGCCCTTGCTCGGTGCTCGGGTACACGCTGTTATCCAACTTGTACATATCCAGACTGTTTTCCAGCGCCACCAAATCAGTGACCACTTTTTGTTGGTCGGCTTTTTCTTTATTTCCAAGTAAATTGGGCACCACTAAGCTGGCCAAGATCCCTAAGATCACGATCACCACCATCACTTCCAGCAAGGTGAAACCACGTGCTAGCGACTGACCACCGCGTACTCGTTGCATGCTTGACACTCCTTGTTCATCACTCGACTCGCCACTGACAGCCACGCTCTTTACAGCCCGACCATGTTGTTGAGCTGCAGCATCGGCTGCAAAATTGCTACCACAATAAACAGCACCACCCCCGCCATGCTGACAATCAGCAGCGGCTCAAAAATACCGAGCGCCAACGTGACCAGCGCTTCGAATTCCCGGTCCTGATTATCTGCCGCGCGCAGCAGCATCGGCTCTAGCTCACCACTGCGCTCCCCTGAGGCAATCATGTGCAACATCATGGGTGGAAACAGGCCACTACTGCCGAGGGCCGCGCGTAAACTGCTGCCCTCCCGCACCCGTTCTGCGGCGGTTAAAATCTGACTGCGAACATAGCGATTAGACGCCACACTGGCAGCAATCTGCATTCCTTCCAGCAGCGGCACACTGCTGGACGACAAAATACTCAAGGTGCGGGCAAAACGGGCGGTATTCAGACCGCGACTGACTTTGCCCAGCAGCGGTAAACGCAGCCATAGCCTATCCCATCGCAAACGCAGTGCCGGTTGACGTAACAACCGCTGCACCAGCACGCCCAGCACTAACAGCGCCCCGACCAGCCACAGCCCGTAATCGCGTACCCCGTCACTCAGCGCAATTAACAGTTGGGTACTGTGTGGCAAGGCTTGCCCGAGATGATCAAACTGCGCCACCACTTTCGGCACCACCGAGGCCAACAAAATGGCAATCACGCCGATCGCCACCACCGTCAACACCAGTGGATAGATCATCGCCTGCAGCAATTTGCCTTTCATGTACTGGCGCTGCTCGGTGTAATCGGCCAGCCGACTCAACACCGCATCCAAGTGACCGGCTTTTTCACCGGCCGCCACCATGGCGCAAAACAGCTCATCAAAGACAAGTGGATAGGCGCGCAAACTATCAGCCAAGGTATGCCCTTCCAGCACTTGGGTGCGTACCGCCAACATCAGGCTTTTTAGACGGTTTTTCTCACACTGCTCGGCCACAGCGCGCAAACACTCTTCCAGTGGCATCGCCGCTTGCACCAAGGTGGCCAATTGACGTGTCAGCAATGCCAACTCCGATGCGCTGATCCCTCGCTGCCAACGCAGGGTATGTGCGCTAGCCGGATTGTCGGCCACCGAGCGCGTTTCATGTACGCTTTCGGCCAGCAAGCCTTGCTCGCGCAGCAGCTGCCGGGCTTGGCGCGCCGAGTCGGCCTCAATCAATCCTTTGTGGCGTTTACCCTGCAAGTTCACCGCTTGATACTGAAAGACGCTCATCCGCCCTCCCGCGTCACCCGCAGCACTTCGTCCAAGGTGGTGATCCCCGCCAGCACTTTTTGCAAGCCATCATCACGGATCCCGTGGCTGAAGCGGCGCACATATTTTTCCAGCTCTTGCTCTCCGCAATCGCGGTGGATCATGTCGCGCACCGTTTCATCGGCTTCCAGCAATTCGTGAATACCGGTCCGTCCACGAAAGCCTTTATGATTACACTGCTCGCAGCCCACCGCTTGGTATAACACCAGCTCAGCCGGCATTTGTTCGCCGAGTAAAGGGGCAAACAACGCACGCTCCGTGGCAGTGGCCATATGCGGTGCGCGGCACGCCGGACACAAGGTGCGCACTAAGCGCTGCGCCAATACACCGAGCAAACTGGAGGCAATCAAAAAAGGTTCGATGCCCATATCGCGCAGACGCGTTACCGCACCGACGGCGGTATTGGTGTGCAATGTCGAGAGCACCAAGTGACCGGTCAGCGAGGCCTGCACCGCAATCTGCGCGGTTTCCAGATCGCGAATTTCGCCCACCATCACCACATCCGGGTCTTGGCGCAAAATGGCGCGCAGGCCACGGGCAAAGGTCATCTCGACTTTCGGATTCACTTGGGTCTGACCGATGCCCTCGATGGCATATTCAATCGGGTCTTCCACGGTCAGGATATTGCGCTCTTCGCAGTTGAGCTCCTGCAAACCGGCATACAGCGTGGTACTTTTACCTGAGCCGGTCGGGCCGGTGACCAGCAAGATGCCGTGGGGACGGAAAATCAGGCGGCGAAAGCGCGTTTGAATTGCGCTGTCCATCCCCAGACTGCTTAAAGTCAGCCGCGCTTGGTTTTTATCCAGCAAACGCAGCACCACCCGCTCACCATGATTCGACGGCATGGTCGACACCCGCACATCCACCGCTCGCCCGCCAAGCAATAGGGCAATGCGGCCATCTTGCGGCACCCGCTTTTCGGCAATATCCAGCTTGGCCATCACTTTAATCCGCGATACCAGTAAAGCAGCCAGTTTGCGGCTGGGACGCAGCACTTCACGCAACACGCCATCAATCCGAAAACGGATCAGCAAAGCCTTCTCGAAGGTTTCGATATGGATATCCGATGCCCCTTCTTTGATGGCTTCCCCGAGCATGGCGTTGATGAGCTTGATGATGGGCGCATCATCTTCACTGGCCAGCAAATCTTCGGTCTGCGGCAACTCTTCGGCCAAGGTATAAAAGTCCCCCTCGGCGCTGATATCTTCCATCAGCTGGCGCGCCTCACTGGAATCACGTTGATAGGCGCTAGTGAGTAAGGCTTCAAACTGCGAAGCGGCCACCTTTTCCATCAAAAAGGGCTCGCCCAGCACGCGGCGTAACTCTTGTAGCACCGCTAAGGTCAGGGGCTGGCTGTGACAGACCCACAGTGCGCCCTCGCGCTGTTCGGCCAGCACTTGGAAGCGACGGGCAAAGGCGAACGGCAGCCGGCGAGATCCGCTGCCGAGCGGCTCAGCGAGTGCTGATGCCGCATCGCTCTTTGCTTCACCGATGCCCGTTAGGGCTCGACGCGCACTGTCTGGCTGACTCACAACGGGATCCCCCGCGCCAGTAAGAAAGCGCGCACTTCCGGTGGCAACTGCGGATCTTTACCGTACTCCGGCAGCACCGGTAACGGAGTTTGCGGCATCAGGCTCATCCCCTGATCGGCGCGGTACAATTGCTCGGCGCGAATGTAGTTATATTTGCGCTGCGAAACCCCATCGGCGGCCATGCCATCACGTAAAATGGTTGGCCGGATAAAAATCATCAGGTTGCGTTTTTCTTTCTTGTTGGCGGTGGATTTAAACAGGTGCCCCAACACTGGGATATCGCCCAGCAAGGGCACTTTAGCGATACTCTCTCCGCCTTGATCGTCAATCAGGCCACCAAGCACAATCAGATCGCCATCATCGGCCAGCACCGTGGTTTTCAATTTGCGCTCGGCAAACACCACATCCAAATTGGTCTGCCCTTCAACTTTCGATACCTCCTGCTCAATGGTCAGCTGCACCGCATTACCTTCGTTAATTTGCGGTGTGACTTTTAGCATGGTGCCGACTTTTTTACGCTCCACGGTATTAAAGGGATTGGTGTTATTGGAGCCGGTGGTGGAGCCGGTCAGCACCGGCACATCTTGCCCAACCATGAACGAGGCTTCTTGGTTATCCAGCGTGGTAATGCTTGGCGTGGACAGCACATTGGAGTTGGAATCCGTTTTGACCGCCTGCACCAAGGCCGCCCAGTCACCTTTGACGATCCCAATCGCTGCGCCGCTGTAGCTGGCCAGCAGATCAGTTAAGGCGCTGATATCGCCTTTTTTATCCGGGTTTACGGTGGTGGAGCCGTTATCGCTCACCACGGTGGAACCTTTTTCTGGCTTGGCTTGATACAACGCACCGGCTAACGGCCCGATGGGGATCTGGTTGCCGTTGGCAAATTGCACTAAACCGGCATCTTTGGAGCCCCACTGCACGCCGAAATTGATGTTGTTTCCTTCCGCCACTTCGACAATCAGCGCCTCGACATGCACCTGCGCACGGCGCACATCCAACTGAGCAATCACGCTTTGCAGCGACTGCATGATATCTGGCGGTGCGGTCACCACCAGCGCATTGGTATTTTTATTGGCGGCAATCGATACCAGCGTATTACCACGGGCGGCCGCGGCCTGCCCTTGCTGGGCTTCTTTGGCTGATTTGAGGTTGCCACTGACCTGATTGAGCACTTCCACCAGATCGTCGGCTTTGCTGTATTTAAGGTAGAACACCCGACTGTTGCCGGTATTTTGGATTTCCGAATCCAACTGGTTAATCAGACGGCGCAAGTTCGCCCGCACCGCAGGATCGCCGCTGATCACTACACTGTTGGTGCGCTCATCGGCCACCACTTGTGATTTGAGGGTACTGGGCTGGTTTTGATCGTTGATTTTATTGAGGCTGTCGATAACGCGCACCATCTCGGGTGCCGAAGCGTTTTGTAGCGTCACCACTTCATTGCTTTTGTTGCCGGTCAGATCCACCCGATGGATCACGTCGGCCAGCCGATTCACTACCGAGGCACGGCCCGTTAGCATGATCACATTGGACGGATCATAGTTGACCACGTTGCCGGAGCCAGCGTTATCAATCAATTGGCGTAGCAAGGGGGCCAGCTCACGCACCGACACATTACGCACCGGCACCACCCGCGTGATCATCTCATCGCCGGCAAAGCGGTTGCTGTTGTCGGTCACCACCGGCAAGGGTTCGGTTTTGGCGTCACGGGATTTGACCACCTTGATCACCCCGTTATCCATCGCCACCGCTGAAAACCCGTTGGCCTGCAGCACATTGAGAAACAGCTGATAGTACTGCCGTTCGTTCAACAGCTCCGTGCTGCGCACGTTGACCTGCCCTTGCACACTGGGGTCGGTGATCACGGTTTTGTTCAGGTTACGCGCCACGGTATCGATAAAGGTGGCTAAGTCGGTATTTTTGAAGTTGGCGGAAAACTCGTTGTCACCCTCAATGGCGCTGGCGGGTAACCACCACAATGCCGCCAGCAACACCAGTGCTGGGCGCATGACTGCCGACCATCGGCTTCCCACAACCTTGTGTTTCATGCCTCATCCTTGTCTGCCTGCCGCAGTGACACTACGGGCTAATCAGAATGTCGTAGCGGATTTGATCGCGAACCACCGTCAGGGTCAGGCTGGTCAAATCCGATAATTCACGCAGCGCCTGCTGAGCCTGTTGATCGTCGGTCAGATCCAGTCCATTCAGGGCTACGGCAATGTCTTTATCTTTTAATCCGGTATGCTCAAACAGCAGTCGATTGACCCCCGGGGATACCCGGTAGCCGACCAGCACGTTATCCTTGCGTACCGGACTGAGCCGGATATAGCTAAATATCTTTTGCGGCTCTCGGGCTATTTCGTCCCGTAGCGCTGCCAACTCACTGGCGTCCGTCGCCGTGGGGGCGGCGGGCTTGCTCACCGCTACTCCGGCGCTCTTGGTGGACGCCGCTGGGCTGCTGGGCTCACCGGGCAAGACCAGTAGCTCCGTCACCCCGCCGTTATCCAGCCATACTTGCGTGGTCTCGACTTTCAGCAGACGCACGGCAGAACCGGCAATCGCCTCGCCCGGCATATAACTGGCCTGACGACCTTGCGCTTCAATCACCGCCACACTGCGCGCCGGATCGCTGGCCGGTGCCACGCCGCGTAAAATAAAGCTCAGTTTTGTCGCCGCCGCCGGAGCTGCAACCACCGGCGGCGCGACCGGTTTGTTCGCTAGCGCGCCGAACCACTGCTGCTGGAAAATGACGCCCAAATCAGCTTCCGTCAGCGCGGCCGCGGCCGCGGGCGCACTTTTGGTCGCCGAGGCGGCAAACGGGGCACTCTGGGGCGTCGCCGTCGGCAGTGGCTGGCCGATACGCCACAGCAACACCACAGCATAGCCGAGCACCCCAAGCCAACACAGGCGACTCACTAACGTGAGCTTATCGGCGCCAAACCCGCGGCGCATCCAATGCCCACCGGTGCTGGGAGCACGGGTTTGCGGCAACCCTAAGGGCTGCTTAGATTGTCGCCTGCGCGCTTGTAGCCTGCGAACCCAGGTTGTCAGCTGCTGCACCGCTGCGCTCCTTGCTGCTTGTGCGTGAATCAGGTACTGCGCACACCTTGTTGACGCACGCTCACGCACGATCTTCGCCCGATTTACGTCATGGTGTGACGCGGTCTATCCTTGAAGTTTATCTTACTCACGTCATTAAACATGAGTAACTAAAAATTAACATCTGACGTTGTGGTTTTTACTGTGATCCGGCGCGAAATCCCCATCAATTTTCGCTGCGCGCTTGATCCTGACCAAAGCGCCTCCACATTAACTAACAGAGCGCCAGTCTAACCACACAGAATTGGGTTTACGCCGCAAGACGTGTGATAATTCCAACGTTGTTTTCAGCTGCTGCAGGATAACGCATGAGCGGAAAATCAGCCCCCTGTGAGGGCAATAAGTCGATCCGGCTCGACAAATGGCTGTGGGCCGCGCGGTTTTACAAAACTCGTGCGATGGCTCGCGAAATGATCGATGGCGGAAAAGTGCACTACAACGGTCAACGCAGTAAACCCAGCAAACTGGTGGAACTGGGTGCCACCCTCACCCTGCGTCAGGGACTGGATGAAAGGACGGTGGTGATACTGCAATTGAGCGAACAGCGCCGCGGCGCGCCTGACGCCCAATTGATGTATCAGGAAACGGCGGAAAGTGTGCAAAAGCGTGAGCAGCAAACGCTGGCTCGTAAGCTCAATGCCCTGACCATGCCGCATCCGGATCGCCGGCCGGATAAAAAAGAACGGCGCGATCTGATCCGATTCAAATACCGTGAGTCCGACTAATCCCGGCTCACTATCACTGAGAGAGCCTTATGCATAATCACGATCAACTGCATCGTTATCTGTTTGATAAAGTATCCGTCCGCGGTGAGCTGGTACGGGTGTCTGAAACCTACCGCCGGATGCTGGATAACCACACTTACCCGCAGCCGGTGCAAAAGCTGCTGGGCGAGATGCTGGTCGCGACCAGCCTGCTGACCGCGACGTTGAAGTTTGAAGGCACCATTACCGTGCAACTGCAAGGTGACGGTCCGCTGAAACTGGCGGTGATCAACGGTGATAACAACCAACAACTGCGTGGCGTAGCGCGTCTGCAAGGCGAGATCAGCGATGACATGAGCCTGCACCAGATGATTGGCCAAGGTCACTTGGTGATCACCATTACGCCAGAGCAAGGTGAGCGTTATCAGGGCATCGTGGCACTGGAAGGTGAAACGCTGGCCGAATGTCTGGAAGCGTACTTCGCCCAATCCGAACAGCTGCCAACCCGTCTGTTCCTGCTGACCGGTGAGTACCAGTCACAGCCAGTGGCCGGCGGTATGTTGTTGCAGGTATTGCCTGACGACAAAGGCCAAGCGGAAGAGTTCGAGCACTTAAGCCAACTGACGTCAACGGTCAAAGCCGAAGAGCTGTTTGGACTGGATGCCGAAGAAGTACTGTATCGTCTGTATCACCAAGAAGAAGTAACGGTTTATCCGGCACAAGACGTAGTTTTCAAGTGCACCTGTTCAGCTGAACGTTCTGCAGCAGCCATTTTGACTGTTGATCCTGCAGAAATTGAGCAGATCCTCGCAGAAAACGGCGAAATCGATATGCATTGTGACTACTGCGGCGCACATTATCGGTTTGATGCGATGGATATTCAGGCACTACGAAACGGATCACACATAAATTCATCTAATCAGCTACACTGATCACAAGGCGGGAACATTCCCGCCTTTTCTTTGGTTTTTCCCCAGAAATAATAACAAAAATTTGAAGAGGCTCGCTGTCTCGATTAAGCACAACACTAATATGGTTATTAGTTGATGAGGATTTATCCAATTACAAAGGAGCTGAAAGATGAGCGTATTAGAGGTAGAAAGCCCAATCGCCTTAGATCTGGCCGCTTACGGCATCAAGGATGTCAGTGAGATCGTCTACAACCCGTCCTACGAACTGCTATTCCAAGAAGAAACCCGTTCCGATCTGTCCGGCTATGAGCGTGGCGTCGTCACCGATATGGGGGCTGTTGCCGTTGATACCGGGATCTTTACCGGTCGCTCACCGAAAGATAAATTCATTGTCCGTGATGACACCACCCGCGACACCATCTGGTGGGCGGATCAGGGCAAAGGCAAAAACGACAACAAAGCGATTTCCCCGGAAGTGTGGCATGACCTGAAAGGTCTGGTCACCAAGCAACTGTCCGGCAAGCGCCTGTTCGTGGTCGATGCCTTCTGCGGTGCCAACCCGGATACCCGTTTGAAAGTCCGCATCATCACCGAAGTAGCCTGGCAGGCGCACTTTGTGAAAAACATGTTCATTCGCCCCAGCGCGGAAGAGCTGCAAGATTTCACACCGGACTTCATCGTGATGAACGGTGCCAAGTGCACCAACCCACACTGGAAAGAGCAAGGCCTGAACTCAGAAAACTTCGTGGCGTTTAACCTGACCGAACGTATCCAGCTGATTGGCGGTACTTGGTACGGTGGCGAGATGAAGAAAGGCATGTTCTCGGTCATGAACTACCTGCTGCCGCTGCAAGGCATTGCCTCTATGCACTGCTCAGCCAACGTGGGTGAAAAAGGCGATGTTGCGGTCTTCTTCGGCCTGTCCGGTACCGGTAAAACCACGCTGTCGACCGATCCGAAGCGTCGCCTGATTGGGGATGACGAGCACGGCTGGGACAACGACGGGGTGTTCAACTTCGAGGGTGGTTGCTACGCCAAGACCATCAAGCTGTCAGAAGAAGCTGAGCCGGACATTTTCCATGCCATCAAGCGCGATGCGCTGCTAGAAAACGTCACTGTGCGTGCCGATGGTTCGATCGACTTTGATGATGGTTCGAAGACCGAAAACACCCGTGTTTCCTACCCGATTTACCACATCCAAAATATCGTGAAGCCGGTTTCCAAAGCCGGACACGCTAACAAGGTGATCTTCCTGACAGCGGATGCGTTCGGCGTGCTGCCACCGGTATCTAAGCTGACCCCAGAGCAAACCAAGTACCACTTCCTGTCTGGCTTTACCGCCAAACTGGCCGGTACTGAGCGGGGTATCACCGAGCCAACCCCAACCTTCTCTGCCTGCTTCGGCGCGGCCTTCCTGACACTGCACCCAACGCAGTATGCCGAAGTGCTGGTGAAGCGTATGGAAGCGGCGGGCGCGCAAGCCTATCTGGTCAACACCGGCTGGAACGGTACTGGTAAACGGATCTCCATCAAAGATACCCGCGCCATTATCGATGCCATTTTGGATGGTTCAATTGAAGCGATGCCAACACAGCATCTGCCAATTTTCGATCTGGAGATGCCAACCGAGCTGCCAGGTGCCGACAGCAACATTCTCGACCCGCGTGATACCTACGCAGACGTGAATGAGTGGGAGCACAAGGCCAAAGATCTGGCACAGCGCTTTATCACCAACTTTGATAAGTACACCGATACCAAAGAAGGTGCTGCGCTGGTGGCTGCCGGTCCTCAACTCTAATGTTCTGACTCCTCCTCACCAACGGGCCTACGGGCCCGTTTTTTTTTCGCTGCAGCAACTTCATTCATTTTTAATGAACGTTAAGTTAACTTTATTCAAATATCATCAACGAAAGTTCTGGCTTATGCTCTTTAGCACTGAACGTTGAAGGTTAAAAGGAGTCAGCTTATGCAAGATTTTATTATCGGAATTATGCTGGCCGTGCCCTGGGCACTTCTGTTTATCGTCGCCTTCTGGTGCTTCGCTCGCATCGATAAACACGATATCCAAGACCGGTAAGCTTTCAGTAATACCATTCAGTTCTATTGGCTAGTTCATTTTGTATGTTGGACAACACCGCTCGGCTTGAGCGGTTTTTTTTTGCCGGTCACCCATCCTCTCCGCTCGACCTTGCGGGTGAACGGCCACCACATACCGCGCGACATAGCGCACCAGCCGCCCCATAACGCACAACAGGGAGCCGCAGCTCCCTGTTGTTTTTTCTGGCCTTCACGCCAATTTTGGCGTCAGTCATAACACATGACAGTGCATGGCAAACTTAGCGTTTTTTCCCTAACGCCGCCGCCAAAGCATCACTCATGGCACTATTACCGGCACTGTTCCCCGCACCACCACGACCGTTATGCGCGCGATGGTTGCCTTGATTCACGCCTCGATTGCCGCCACGGGCATTGCGCTCCACAGGCTGGCCGTTACCGGCCGAAGCCGGGGCACCACGTCGGTTGCTCTCACCGGGTTGCTCATCTAAACGCATGGTCAGGGCAATACGGCGACGCTCAAGGTCGACTTCCAACACTTTGACCTTCACGATATCGCCAGCTTTGACTACCGTATGTGGATCTTCCACAAATTTGTTCGACAGCGATGAGATGTGCACTAAGCCATCTTGGTGCACCCCGATATCGACAAACGCACCGAAGTTGGTGACGTTGGTGACGGTGCCTTCCAGTACCAAACCGGCCGACAGATCTTCCAGCGTTTCAATGCCCTCGGCAAAGACGGCGGTTTTAAACTCCGGACGCGGATCGCGACCCGGTTTTTCCAGCTCACGTAGGATATCGGTCACCGTCGGCAAGCCGAACTGCGCATCGGTAAACTGCGAGGCTTGCACGCCGCGCAGCGTCTCGCCATTCCCCATCAACTCACGGATGGTCAAGCCGGTAGCGGCTAAGATACGCTCCACCAGCGGGTAAGACTCGGGGTGCACCGTAGAGGCATCGAGTGGGTTTTCCCCGTCATTGATACGCAAAAAGCCGGCGCACTGCTCAAAAGCTTTCGGCCCTAAGCGCGGGACATCCAACAGCTGGGCACGGCGGGCAAAGCGGCCATGTTGGTCACGATACGCCACCACATTTTGCGCCAGCGTTTTGCTTAAACCGGCCACTCGGGTCAGCAGTGCCACTGAGGCGGTATTCAAGTCTACGCCCACCGCGTTCACACAGTCTTCCACCACCGCATCCAGACGGCGCGCCAGCTGACTTTGCGAAACATCGTGCTGATATTGGCCAACACCAATGGCTTTCGGCTCGATTTTCACCAGCTCGGCCAACGGATCTTGCAAACGACGCGCAATCGACACCGCGCCGCGCAGTGACACATCCAGATCCGGAAACTCCAGAGCCGCCAGCTCGGAGGCGGAATACACCGACGCACCGGCTTCACTGACAGTGACTTTCTGCGCATGGATCGCAGGGTAACGCGCCAGCATCTCGGCGGTAAAACGATCAGTTTCCCGCGACGCCGTGCCATTACCGATAGCAATCAAGGCCACTTGATGTTTCAGGCACAGTGCCGCCACCACTTGCAGCGCTTTTTCCTGCTGACCGGTGTGCGGATACACGGTTGCGGTATCCACCAGCTTACCGGTGGCATCCACCACCGCCACTTTCACCCCGGTACGCAAACCCGGATCCAGACCCATCGTGGCTTTGGCACCGGCTGGCGCGGCCATTAACAAATCATTGAGGTTACGGGCGAACACATTGATGGCTTCCGCTTCCGCCTGCTCACGCACGCTGGCCATCAACTCGGTCGCCATATGTAACAGAATTTTGATCCGCCACGCCCAATTGATGACGCCTTGACGCCAGCTGTCGGCCGGCGCCGTGCCCAAACGTACCTGATAGTGCTCTGCAATCAGGGTTTCACAATAGCTTTGACGAATGCCTTCGTCTTGCTGCGGATCGGCATTCAAGCTCAGTTGCAAAATGCCTTCGTTGCGACCACGGAACATCGCCAGCGCACGGTGTGACGGCACCTTGGCAATCGGTTCATGGTGGGCAAAGTAATCGCGAAACTTGGCGCCTTCCTCTTCTTTGCCGCTCACCACTTGCGCCACCAGATCGGCGTTCTGCCACAGATACGTGCGGATCTTATGCAGCAAGGCAGCATCTTCAGCAAAACGCTCCATCAGGATATAACGGGCCCCATCGAGCGCCGCTTTGCTATCAGCCACGCCTTTTTCAGCGTCAATATACGCCTGCGCCGCTTGCTCTGGATCTTGCTGCGGGTCTTGCCACAACAGATCGGCCAAGGGCTCCAGCCCCGCTTCGATAGCAATCTGGCCACGGGTACGGCGTTTAGGTTTGTACGGCAGGTACAGGTCTTCCAGCTCGGTTTTATTGTCGGCAGCCAAGATAGACTGCTCCAGCGCCTCACTGAGTTTGCCCTGCTCACGAATTGATTTCAGAATGCTCTGACGACGATCATCCAGCTCACGCAGGTACAACAGGCGGGTTTCCAGATTACGCAGTTGGGTATCGTCCAGACCACCGGTCACTTCCTTACGGTAACGGGCGATAAAAGGAACCGTATTCCCTTCATCCAGCAGCCGGATCGCTGCCGTCACCTGCTCCGGGCGGGCATTCAGCTCGCCGGCAATCACATGGCTCATCGGTGTATTCATAGGCAGACTCAGATTCATCCTATTATTTTGAGTGACAGCCGACTTTTATACGTTTGTGCGTGGCAAAATACCAGCTGTCCGTATGCAGAAACCGGCCCAGATCAGGGTTGCGCGCCTGTACAGTTCACGAATCCGGAATAAGACCACCATCGCAATGGCAAAAGCACACTATATTACCCGTGAGGGCTGGATGGCCCTCGATCAAGAACTCAAATACCTGTGGAAAGTCGAACGACCGCAAGTGACCCAAGCGGTTTCCGAAGCGGCGGCCATGGGCGACCGTTCGGAAAACGCCGAATACATCTATGGCAAAAAGCGGTTACGGGAAATTGACCGCCGGGTACGCTTTCTGAGTAAACGCCTCGATGAACTGAAAATCGTCGATCCAAGTCCACAACAAGAGGGCAAAGTGTTCTTTGGCGCTTGGGTGCGACTGGAAAATGATGCCGGTGAAGAGAAGGTGTACCGCATTGTCGGCGCGGATGAGTTTAACCCAGCCAAAAACTGGATCTCGATTAACTCACCAGTAGCACGCGCCTTAATCGGCAAAACGCTGGATGATGAAATTGAAGTGATGACTCCGTCCGGCGTGGCCAGCTATCTGGTGCTGGAAATCAGTTATCAACCGCTGGTTTAACCTGCGTTCTCGACATCAGGAGTTAGATGGAATTTGTAACAATTTCCGGTACGGGAATTTGGCGAACTTGCATACAATAACGGAAGTGATTGTTTTATGACGACGCACACCCTGCTTTCCCGCATTCCCGTGTGATCAACTAGCCTTTTGGAGTATGACTATGCAAGAAAACCACAAGATCCTCGTGGTCGATGATGACATGCGCTTACGTGCCCTGCTGGAACGTTACCTGACTGAACAAGGTTTCGTGGTTCGCAGCGTGGCTAACGCTGAGCAAATGGATCGCTTACTGGTGCGGGAAAGTTTCCATCTGATGGTACTGGATCTGATGCTGCCAGGTGAAGATGGTCTGTCAATTTGCCGTCGTCTGCGTAGTCAGGATAACAATATCCCGATCATCATGCTGACCGCCAAGGGCGATGAAATTGACCGTATCGTGGGGCTGGAAGTGGGCGCGGATGACTATCTGCCAAAACCATTTAACCCGCGTGAACTGCTGGCACGTCTGCGTGCGATTTTGCGCCGTCATACCACCGAGCTGCCAGGCGCGCCGTCACAAGAGGAAGCGGTGATCGAATTCGGGCCATTCCGCCTGAATCTGGGTACCCGTGAAATGTTCCGCGGCGACGAAGCGATGCTGCTGACCAGCGGCGAGTTCGCGGTATTGAAAGCGTTGGTGACTCACCCACGTGAACCGCTGTCCCGTGACAAGCTGATGAATCTGGCCCGTGGCCGTGAATACAGCGCCATGGAGCGTGCCATCGACGTACAAATCTCCCGCCTGCGTCGCATGCTGGAAGAAGATCCGGCTCGTCCTCGCTACATCCAGACCGTATGGGGCCTGGGTTATGTGTTCGTACCGGACGACCATAAAGCATAATGTTCAGACTGTTGCCGCGAAGCACCTTCGCTCGCACGCTGCTGATGATGGTGGTGTTGCTGCTCATTTGCATGCTCACCACCTACATGGCAGTGATGAACTTTGCCATTCGTCCCACCGTCTCGCAGTTTAACCGGATGGTGGCTTATGAAATCAAATTGGCTGCCAAAATTGATAAACAGGCCTCGCCGCATGTGCGACAGATCCTGCGTAACGAGCTGGCGGCCGATCTGGATATTCAGCTGTACACCGAACAAGAAGCGATGAAAATGGGACTGGCAAATGCCGGTCATTATCCGTTTTTAGATCGCGAGTTTAGCCGTCTGTTTAATAAGCAGGTGGATGTGCGGCTGGAAACCGGCTCCGAGTTCTTCGTACTCTGGCTGCATGACCCAACCGATGCCGACAGCGATCTGTGGTCGCGTATTCCGCTGATTGAGCTGCGCCAAGAAGCCTTTGCACCGCTGTTCCGTTACATCTTTGCTATTTTCCTGCTGATCTTGGCCGGTGCCTGGGTGTTCATTCGCCTACAAAACCGTCCGTTAGTGGAGCTGGAAAAAGCCGCGCTGCGCGTGGGTCGGGGTGAATACCCGGATGAGCTGCCGGAGCAAGGGGCCTCGGAAGTGCGCTCGGTGATCCACTCATTCAACGTGATGAGCCGCGGGATTAAAGCGCTGGCGCAAGACCGTAACCTGATCCTAGCGGGGATCAGCCATGACTTGCGTACCCCGCTGACTCGCATCCGTTTAGCGACCGAGATGATGAGTCCGGAAGATGATTATCTGTCGGAGTCCATCAATAAAGACATTGATGAGTCGAACGAAATCATCGGCCAGTTTATCGACTTTTTGCGCGCGCAAAATGGTGATATGCCTACCGAGCCGTTTGATCTGAACCATTTGGTCAGCGAAGTCGCCACTGCCGAAAGTACCGAAGATCACATGATTAATGTCGATCTGTCGCACGAGGTGTTGCTGTGCAACATCCATCCGCTTTCGATTAAGCGTGCGATTGCCAATATCGTGACCAACGCCATCCGCTATGGTAACGGTATGATCAGCATGAGCAGCGGCGTGGATGACAAGGGCTGGGTCTGGGTTCAGGTGGAAGATAACGGCCCGGGGATTGCCGAAGCCGATCAGGAAAAACTGTTCCAGCCTTTCGTGCGCGGCGATGAAGCGCGCGGTAGCAGCGAAGGCTCTGGACTGGGTTTATCCATCCTAAAACGGATCATCGATGCCCACCACGGCAGCATTACGCTCGGTCGCAGTGCTGCGTTGGGTGGCTTGTCGATGCGCATTTCTCTGCCCCGCGTGCATGAGCAAGATGCGATGACCAAATCGGTGCAATCCGCCAAGAAAACCAGTTAAACCGGCTAACGGCAGTAAGCCGATCGCTGGCACAACACGCTCTCTCGCCTCCCTCCCTGATTGTTAGGTTGGGAGGTTTTTTTGCTGTTTATCGCTGTAGATGCGCCAAGATAGGTAGCGAATTAGGTTTTGGTACGAAAGGTGGCTTTCGGGCGCGGATGCACCGAATACCAGTAACGGCACACAATCACTTTGCCGTGCAACGCCATTTGACGATTCACCGCGGTCAGGGCATTGGGAAACGGTGGATAGAACAGCGGACACTCCTCTTTGGTCTCCCACTGCCCTTCAATCAACGCTTCGCCTTCCGACTCCAGCAATACCGGCTCGGGCTCTGTGGCATGCTCTTCCCCGCCGTGACCATCGGGATCATAGGGCAGTAACTCGCCCTGTTCATCATGCTGGTCAATACCACGCTGATGCGGCGCCGCTTCGGTGGGCGCCGTCTGCGGGATACGCTCACGGACCTGATTGTCATGCCCTGCCTGTTCAGTCGGCGGGTTCACCGAGGTGGGCAGAACCGAAACGGCCTGATGGGTCGGGCTGACATTCATCACCTGCGTATGCTTCCGTGGTTATAAAACAGTTATCCGAGCTGGCTGGACGAGCAAAACGCCTCGATCAGAGCAGCACAGTCGCGCGGCTGCGCAATAAAAGGTGCATGAGCCGATTCAGTCAGGATCTGCGCCTGAGACTGCGGCCAATAGCGACTGACACTGTCCACCACCTGCTGTGGAACCAGTGCGTCGAGCCGCCCATAAATGCGCAGCGCCGGCATACTCAAGCCAGCCAGTAACGGCCTATGATCTGTGTCGGCCAGCAGATCCAGACCTTTAGCCAGAACCTCGGTTGACGGTGCGGGAAGTGCCAATACGGCCTCTTTTAACCAACGGGTGTCTTGGCGTGCACTGCGCGTACCGAGCGTTTGCAGCGCCATAAAACCGCTCACCGTCTTGGCATAATCGGTGGCCAGCTGCTGGCGAAAATCAGCCAGTACCGCCGGCTTGATACCACGCCACCCTTGTTCAGCCACAAAACGGGGAGATGACGCTAAGGTAATTAAACCGCTAACCCGCTGCGGTGCTTGCAGCGCCACTTGCGTGGCCACCAAGCCGCCGAGTGACCAACCGAGCCAAATCGCCTGTTCCGGGGCGTGTGCCAGCAAGGTCTCGGCCATCTGCGCCAGACTCAACGCGGGGAAATCCTGACTACGGCCATAGCCGGGCAAGTCCACCAAATGCAGGCGAAATTGCGAACCTAATTCCGCCACCAGCGGCTGCCAAACAGCGCTATTCAGTCCCCAACCGTGCAACAGCACAAGATCGCGCGCTCCCGTACCTTGTGTCTGCCAGAATAGTCCTTGCATGCTCTACACTCGTTCGATGATGAGATAATCTGCGCCCATGCGATGAATGCCATGGACGCACCTAACCGGAGCGCGGTGATGCGCCAGCCTGTATTTACCTGGCCAACCTTGCGCTGGCCGCGCTTGAGTCTGCCGCTGCAGCTCAATGCGCCCTGTTTGTTATGCCAACAGCCGCTGTTTCGTGCCGCGGATGCGATTTGTTATCGCTGTCACCACGATCTGCCCAGCACGCGCTGGCCTTGTCCACAATGTGGTTTGCAGCGCAGCGCCGCCAATGGACCCTGTTACCGTTGTCAAAACACAACCCCACCGTGGCATTCGCTCGTGGCCGTCAGCGATTATTGTGCGCCGCTCGATAAGCTACTGCACCGCTTTAAATACCGCGGCCAATTCTGGCTGGCAACCCCACTGGCGCGATTATTGTTGTTGGCCTTACTGGCCGAACGCCGCACACGCCCCAGCCCATGGCCCGATTTGCTACTGCCAGTACCGCTGCATCGCCAACGTCAATGGCGGCGAGGTTTCAACCAAACAGCACTTCTGGCCCAGCCGCTGTCACACTGGCTGCAAATCCCGCTCGATTCAGACGTACTGATACGTTATAAGGAAAGTCAGGCCCAGCATACGTTGGGACACACCGAGCGTCAGACCAATGCCCAGCACAGTTATGCCGTGACGCGTCCACTGACCGGACTGCGGATTGCCTTGCTGGATGATGTGGTGACCACCGGTGCGACCATTCAGGTACTGAGCCAAATGCTGCTGGCACAGGGCGCGGCCGAGGTGCAAATTTGGTGTCTGTGTCGGACACAGTAAGCCTCTACTCAGTGCCGATGAAAAGGTGTATGATGATTAACCAAGTAAATGAGTCAACTATTGGGACCCGCCATGATCCGCATTACTGATGCTGCACAAGCGCATTTCAGCAAGTTGCTAGCGCAACAAGCTGAAGGCACGAATATCCGTGTTTTTGTTGTTAATCCGGGCACGCCGAATGCAGAGTGCGGCGTTTCCTACTGTCCGGCTGATGCCGTGGAGATCAATGATACCGAGCTGAAGTTTGACGGTTTTTCCGCTTACGTCGATATCATGAGCGCCCCGTATCTGGAAGACGCCGAAATTGACTTCACCACTGACCAATTAGGCTCGCAGCTGACCTTGAAGGCACCGAATGCCAAGATGCGCAAAGTGGCCGACGATGCGCCACTGGCTGAGCGCGTCGAGTATGTGCTGCAGTCGCAAGTCAACCCGCAACTGGCGGCGCACGGTGGCCGGGTGTCACTGGTGGAAATTACTGCTGACGGCTTTGCGATCGTCCAGTTTGGTGGCGGTTGCAATGGCTGCTCGATGATTGATGTCACCTTGAAAGAAGGCATCGAAAAAGAGCTGCTGGCCCAGTTTAACGGCGAGCTCAAAGGCGTGAAAGACATCACCGAGCACCAGCGCGGCGATCACTCGTTCTACTGATCCCGTTAAGCCTATCGAGTGCGCCAACAGGGCGCACTCGTCTTATCTAGCTATTATCTGGTCTAGATTATCTGACTGTTTTATCAGGCCGACATGCCTAACGCTGGCAGTAACACCCGCCGACGGTAGTACTCCAAACTCACGCCACGCAAAAGCAAAAACACCAACAGCGCCAGCCACAAACCGTGATTGTCCCACAGCGGCAACGCCAGCCAAACTGTCAGTAGATAACCACTTCCGGCAATTAGCATGCTGTTACGCATCTCGCGTCCACGCGTCGCGCCGATAAAAAGGCCATCCAGCAAATAGCAACCCATGCCCACTAGCGGTAACAGCCACAGCCAAGGTAAAAACACCCGCGCCTGCGCACGCAGTGCCGGCAAACTGGTCAGCATATCGATCAACCACGTACCGCACAGCAGGTAAGCGCTGCTAAACAGCAAAGCGACCGCCAACGCCTGCCGACAGGCGGCGCGCCACATCAGTTGCAACTCGCGGGTATTGCGCGCCCCAATGGCGTGTCCAGCTAAGGCTTCCACCGCATAGGCAAAACCGTCCAGCGCAAACGCAGTGAAAGTCAGGAAGTTCAACAGCAGTGCGTTGACCGCCACTACCTCAGCGCCCAAACGGGTGCCCAGCACCGTAAACGCAGCAAAGCACAGTTGCAGCACCAACGAGCGCAAAAAGATATCGCGGTTTAAGCCCAGTAAACGGCGCAATCCTGCTGACCAACACTGCCAACCGGCACGCAAACTCACGCCGCCTCGGCGCAGGTAATAGTGCACTAACCCTAATCCCAGCAGCAAGGTCAGATACTCGGCGCACACACTCGCCCAAGCCGCCCCGCGCACTTGCCAACCGGCATACCACACCAGATAGATATCCAACACAATGTTGAGCAGATTGCCCCACACCAACAGCAAGACCGGTGCTTTCATGTGCTGCATGCCGAGCAACCAGCCCAGCAGCACCAAATTGGCTAAGGTCGCTGGCGCCGCCCAAAAACGGATCGCAAGATAACTGTGCGCCTGCTGCGCCAACTCACCTTGCGCGCCGCTGAGCTGTAAACCCCACGCGGTGAGCGGAGTACGCAGTAGCCATAAACCGAGACCAATCAGTAACCCCAACAACAGCGGTTGCAGCAACGCACGCGCGATCGCCGTTTGGTTATTCGCGCCGTAGGCCTGCGCGGTCATGCCGGTGGTGCTCATACGTAGGAAATTGAACATCATGGTGATAAAGGTGATCACCATGCTGCCAACCGCCACCGCCGACAGATACACCGCATTATCCAGATGCCCCATAACGGCGGTATCCACCAACCCCAGTAAAGGAACGGTGATATTAGACAAGATCATCGGCAGTGCTAATTGCCACAAGCGCCGATCGACCGCAGAAAACCAAGAAAACGTCACCACAGGTACCTATTAACCATCCATACATCATCAATCAAAGCGCGGCTCTGGATGCCGCGAGATTTTATGCGCCAACGGTCATCCACGCAGACTGAGCCATTACGCCCAACCCCAAAAGCGCAGTATCCAAGTTCTTGGACACATAAAAAAACCCGCCGTAGCGGGTTTTTAGCATATCACTGTTATGCACGCGATTATCGCTTCGCCTGTACGTGGCGCTATCACATCCAATCGCTATTGCGGATCACGCCCACCGCCAGACCTTCAATGGTCAATGACTGGGTACGCAAGTCCACGACAATCGGAGCAAACTCTTCGTTCTCGGCATGCAGCAGCACTTCATTGCCACGTCGCTCTAAGCGCTTCACGGTGACATCATCTTCCACCCGCGCGACCACGACTTGACCATTACGCACATCTTGCGTTTTATGCACGGCCAGCAAATCACCATCGAGGATGCCGATATTTTTCATCGACATACCATTAACGCGCAGCAGGAAATCAGCACTGGGCTTGAACATGGCCGGATCGACCTGATAATGGCCTTCCACATGTTGCTGCGCCAAAATCGGCTCACCGGCAGCCACACGGCCAATCAGTGGCAAGCCATCATTGGCGGCCTCTTCTTCTGCCAGTTCCGCTAACAGACGGATCCCGCGCGATGCGCCCGCCACTATTTCAATGGCACCCTTACGCGCCAGCGCTTTCAGGTGTTCTTCTGCCGCGTTCGGCGAGCGAAAACCCAGATCACGGGCAATTTCAGCCCGAGTCGGCGGCATGCCCGTTTGCTCGATATGATCACGGATCAGATCGTAAACCTGTTGCTGTCGTTCGGTCAGTGGCTTCATCGTCTTATCCTGTCTGTTTATACAGTCATACTGGCAGTATATACAGGACTCGGGCGGTTGAAAACCCCGCAATCACCAAGGCCAAAGAATAATTCCCCACACCAGCGGTACCAGCACTAACGCCACGAAAACCGCCGCCGAACCCATATCTTTAGCGCGCCCGGCCAGCTCATGGTATTCATCACCAATCCGATCCACCACCGCTTCCACCGCGCTATTGAGCAACTCGGCGATCAGCACCAACGCCACCACCATGATCATCAACACCCGCTCGATTGCGGTTATCGGCAGAAAGAAGGTCACCGGAATGAGGATCAGCGCCAAAAACACCTCTTGCCGAAACGCCGCCTCGTACTGAAACGCCTGCCGAAATCCCTGCCAAGAATAAATGGCGGCCTTATACACGCGTTTGAAGCCAGTATTTTTCTGCATCTTGGTTTTCATCCTATGCTTGTACAAGCTACGTTGACCACCATCCGGTGGGGCATATTGTTATCGGGAATAATCCTAGCGAAAAGCGCCGATCACGTGGCTATCCTGTCGCCAATTGCGCCGCCAGAGACGGACATCACGCGTGCAAACAGATCTTACCAGTGATTTCTGGTATCCTTGCTCGGTTGTATTGACGTTGAGGCCCCACCATGTCCGGTTGGAAGCGTATTTATCACAAATTTCTCGATCTGCCGCTGTCATTGCTGGTTAAAAGCAAGCTGATCCCGGCCGATCCGATCCAAGAGCTGCACATCGATCCGGCACGGCCGATCCTGTATGTGCTGCCGTACAAATCTGATACTGATTTACTGACCCTGCGCCGCTACTGTCTGGCTCAGCATCTGCCTGATCCTTTGGCACCGCAAACCTTAAACGGCAAGACGCTGCCAAGCTACGTGTTTATCGACGAACGGCCACGGGTGTTCAAAAGCCGCGCACCGAAGCAAGAGTCGATCACCTTATTCCACGACTACCTGAACCTGCACCGCCAAGATCCTGAACTGGATGTACAGATGGTGCCAGTCACCGTGTTGTGGGGCCGTGCGCCAGGCCATGAAGGCCGCATGGAATTACCGCAACTGCGCCTGCTTAACGGCATTCAAAAACTGTTCGCCGTGCTGTGGCTCGGTCGCGACAGCTTCGTGCGTTTTTCTAACTGCGTTTCGCTGCGCTACATGGCCGACCAACACGGCACAGACCAAACCATCGCCCAGAAACTGGCGCGGGTGGCGCGGATCCACTTCTCGCGTCAGCGCTTAGCGGCCGCAGGCCCACGTTTGCCGGATCGCAAAGCACTGTTTAACCAACTGCTGCACTCCAAGGCCATCGAAAAAGCGGTGGCTGACGAAGTCAGCAATAGCAATATCTCGCCAGAGAAAGCCAAGCAAAAAGCCATCGGCATGATGGAAGAGATCGCGGCCAACTTCTCGTATGAGCTGGTGCGGATTGGCGATCGTTTCCTCGGCTGGCTGTGGAACCGCCTGTATCAGGGCATCAATGTGGAACATGCCGAGCGAGTCCGTAAGCTGGCGCAAGACGGACACGAGATTGTGTACGTGCCGTGCCACCGCAGCCACATGGACTACCTGCTGCTCTCGTACGTGCTCTATCACCAAGGTTTGGTTCCGCCGCACATTGCCGCTGGGATCAACTTGAACTTCTTCCCTGCCGGGCCAATTTTCCGCCGTGGCGGTGCCTTTTTCATTCGCCGCAGTTTCAAAGGCAACAGACTGTATTCTACGGTATTTCGTGAATATATGGCGGAGCTTTTTGCGCGCGGTTATTCGGTGGAATACTTTATTGAAGGTGGCCGCTCGCGCACCGGTCGTCTGCTGGAGCCGAAGACCGGCACCTTGAGTATGACCCTGCAAGCCATGCTGCGCGGTTTGCAGCGCCCCATCTCGATCGTACCGGTGTATATCGGTTACGAGCACGTGATGGAAGTCGGTACCTATGCCAACGAACTGCGCGGAGCAGCCAAGGAAAAAGAGAACCTGCTGCAGGTAATTCGCACCCTGCGTAAACTGCGCAATTTAGGTCAAGGTTATGTGAACTTCGGTGAGCCAATCCCGTTGGTGCCATACCTGAACCAGAACGTGCCGCAATGGCGTGATGCAATCGATCCGATTGAACCACAACGGCCTCAATGGCTGGCCCCAACGGTGAATGATATCGCCCACCAGATCATGGTGCATATCAACAACGCCGCCGCCGCCAATGCCCTGAACCTGACCGCCACCGCGCTGCTGGCGTCGCGTCAGCGTGCATTGACGCGGGCGCAGCTGTTAGAGCAGCTGGAGTGCTACCAGCAACTGCTGAAAAACGTGCCGTACTCCAGCGAATGTACCGTACCGAACCAAACGCCAGAAGAGATGCTGGCACATGTGATGACACTGGATAAGCTGCAAGTTGAACACGACAGCTTAGGCGACATCATGCTGCTGGATCGCAAACAAGCGGTGCTGATGACCTATTATCGCAACAACATCCAGCACATGCTGATGTTGCCAGCCTTGGTAGCCAGTGTGGTGATTTGCCAGCAGCGCGTGACGCGCGAGCGCATTCACAACACCGTCAGCGGCTTGTATCCGCTGATCCAAGCGGAGCTGTTCATGCGCTATGACGCCGCCGAGCTACCAGCACTGACCGAGCAGATCATTGCCGAGCTGCTGCGCCAGCAACTGATTTGTGCCGATGGCGATGAACTGCTGCTTAACAACGCGCGCATCCGACCACTGCAACTGCTGGCCGCGGGAGTGCGTGAGGCACTGCAACGCTACGCCATCACGCTGGCACTGCTAAACACTGACCACAACATCAGTCGCGAAGCACTGGAAAGCGAAAGCCAGCTGATTGCACAGCGTCTGTCAGTACTGCACGGCATCAATGCGCCGGAGTTCTTTGACAAGGCGGTGTTTGCGGCACTGGTCAACACGCTGCAAACCTTAGGCTGCATCGATAACGAGCAGCAGGTGGTGACCGATAAAGTCGCCGCATTGCATGCGCTGCTCAGTCCACAGTTATCGCCAGAAGTGCGCCTGACAATCGACAGCGCCGTCAGTGTGCGTCTGAGTACGCCAGCGACGGAATAAGTTCGCAGGTTGGCATGACCTAGTGGCCTAACGAGGCCATGACTCGGCCACCTCGCCGCCACAAAAAAGGACGTCCCATGGGACGTCCTTTTTTATATCGCTCACCGAGCGCTTGCTCTGTTTTTTTAGCTCAAGGCACTCGGCGAAAAAGCAAAAATGACCAACTCAATGCAGCAGATAACTTGAGGCGATGCCGCAAAACAGCACCATCCCCACATAGTTATTATTCAAAAAGGCCTGAAAACAGGCATCGCGCTCGCGCTCTTTAAGCAACTGCTGCTGATAGACAAACAGCGCCGCACAGGCCAACAGTGACCAGTAATACAAGCTCCCCAGCTGACTTAAAACGCCAACCAAGACCAGCAATAACAAAGTCGCCAGCTGCAGCAAGCCGATGATCAATTTATCAAAACGGCCAAACAAGATAGCGGTGGATTTGATGCCAATGCGCAAATCATCATCCCGATCGACCATCGCATATTGGGTGTCATACGCCACAGTCCAGCAGATGTTCGCCAGCAGCAGCAACCAGCAACTCAGAGGCAGCAGGTTCATCTGCGCGGCAAACGCCATCGGAATTGACCAGCCAAATGCCACCCCCAGCACCAGTTGTGGCAGGTGGGTAAACCGCTTCATAAACGGATAGACCGCCGCCAATGCCAGCGCCACCAACGAGAGCACGATGGTCAGGCTGTTCAGGGTTAAGACCAAGACAAACGCCAGAGCGACCAGCGCCACAAACAGCCAGCGCGCTTCAGACGGACGCACATCGCCACTCGGTAACGGACGGTTCGCGGTGCGTTTCACATGACCATCAAAGTGACGATCGGCATAATCATTGATGACACAACCGGCGGCGCGCATCACCACCACGCCCAGCACAAACACCAGCAAGACTGGCCAGTTCGGTTGTCCTTGCGCGGCCAGCCATAAGGCCCACAAGGTCGGCCACAGCAGCAATAAGGTGCCGATCGGCCGGTCCATTCGCATCAGACGCCAGTAAGCGCTCAGTTTCTCCCTCAGCATGAGCTTCTCTCCCTTTGATAAACCGGTGCCGACGGTAAGAAAACCTCCGTCACCGATAAATACTGCGGCCCGTGGCACAACGAGGAACGGCGCGCCAACAACGGCGAGCGCGCAGATAACGATAACGCTTGAGCCACCGCCAAAGGCAAGCAGACCCAACTGTGCTGTAATTCCCGGCGCTCAATCCCTGGCGCCCGAAACAGCAACTCGCCAATCGGTGTTTCACCGATCGCCCGCAAATCAATTCCCTGATGCTCAAGCATCGATAATGGGATCAAGGTGCGCGCATAAATCCACGGCTCGCCATCGCCACACAAAATCACTTCCCGCAACCAGAGCGAGCTCTCGCCGGGCGGTAAAGGAATCTGCTCGGCGGCCGCTAACTGATCCAGAGTGACGATGCCCTGAAAGCCGATTTTAACCTGCAATTGTTGGCAATGACGGCGTAAATGCTGCGTCATCGATCCGTTATGCAGCACCCAGTCCGCCTGCTGCGGTGTGAGGGCATGCGGATCGGCAGACTGCCATGTTGCCTCTAGCGCATTACCCCGCGCCCAAGGGGAAAAGGTGGTGGCCAGCAAACTCATGATTATCGTCGTGCGTGATTAAGCGGCCTGCCACAAAGACGGCCGTTTTATTTTTCATTATTCTATCAGCTAACGGTACGATTTCCGTTAACAGATGTACACAGATAGGTTACGCCATGTTCAAATCCGCTCAGATTATCCGCGCGTTATGCTTTGCTTTGTTGCTCGGTCCGGCTCTGGTACAAGCCGCTGAAGAGTCGGCGGTGGCGCAGGCCTCTCCCTACCAATATCTGCCACTTGGCGATGATATTGTGACCAACTACCAGACCAACGGTAGCCAACTGGGCTTTTTACGGGTCAGCGTCAGTCTGATGGTGGCCAATCAAGCGGCCAAAGACAAGGTAGCACTGCACGAGCCGCAAATCCGTGATGCGCTGATCTGGATTTTGAGTGCACAGGATGAAAATCAGGTTAAATCGCTGAATCTGCGGGAAGCGACACGCAAAGCCTGTCTGGAGAAGGTCAATGCGCTGCTGCAAAAAGAGCTGGGCGAAAAGCCGGTACTCGATGTGCTGTTTACCACCTATATCTATCAGTAAGACGTGCTGCGCACCGGTTAGCACTAATAACATCCGCACTCAGTAAAGCGCTGACATAAAAACGGGCGATTGCGCACAACGCCATCGCCCGTTGGTGTGCCCTGTTTGCGCAGTCTTATCGCATGGCACAGGCGGTCTTTTGGACTTCGCCAACGCTAAGTTCAGATAAGACGCTATGCTTATACCCTTCCTACATGAAGCTGCAGCGGTGTTGGCTACGTTCGTTCACCCCAATCACATAGTTTGCCTATGCTCATGGGGATTCACTCACTTGCCGCCTACCTGCAATTTCACGTTGTTTGGGTATAGTTGTTTGGGTATAGAAGCTTATGCTCAGGCCACCGCAGACAGTTTACCCTGCTTATCCAGCCACTCGGCCAAATGCGCTTGCTCTTCACCGGTCAGGAACATGCCCAGCTTGGTACGGCGCCACAACATATCTTCCGCCGTCTGCGCCCACTCTTGCGTTTGCAGGTAACGGATCTCGGCCTGATACAGATCGTGACCAAAATGCTGCCCCAACTCTTCCAGTGACTCCGCACCGCGCAAAATCTGGCGGCTACGCGCCCCATAGGTGCAAGCATAGCGATACGCCATGTCAGCCGGTAACCACGGATAATCGCGACACAAGGCTTCGCTATACTGACGGCGATCCATGCCCATCTCACCACCAGGCAATACACTCTGCGCCGTCCAATCTGGCCCCATCTCTGGGAAGTACGGCTGTAACCGGTGCATCGCGGCTTGTGCCAACTTGCGATAAGTGGTCAGCTTGCCGCCAAACACCGACAGTAACGGTGCTTTGCCCGACCAATCGGCCAATTCCAGCGTGTAATCTCGGGTCACCGCTTGCGGAGAGTCGGACTCATCATCACACAACGGACGTACACCGGCATAATGCCAGCGCACATCCTCACGGCGCAGTGGCGCGCTGAAATGGCGGTTATAGACCCCGAGCAGGTAGTCGATTTCGCTTTCATCAATCTGCACGGAGCGTGGATCGCCGTGGTATTCCACATCGGTGGTGCCGATGATCGAGAATTTATCCAGCCACGGGATCACAAACACAATCCGGTGGTCTTCGTTTTGCAGAATATAAGCCTGTGGGCCGCTATTCACCCGTGGCACCACGATGTGGCTGCCTTTAATCAACCGAATATTGCGCGGGGAGGCCGCCTGCAAGCTGTCATCAAAGAACTGTTTTACCCACGGGCCGGTAGCATTCACCAGTGCACGCGCCCACCACACGCGGCGCTCACCACTGGCGTGCGGACCGCGTTGCTCAGTCTCCACCCGCCACAAGCCATTCTCACGCTTCGCGCTCACAACCGCGGTGCGAGTCAGTACCTGACCGCCTTTTTCCACCACCTGACGGGCATTAGCCACCACCAGACGCGCATCATCCACCCAGCAGTCGGAATATTCAAAACCGCGCCGTAAATCGGGCTGCAAGCCATCTTGCGGCGCAAAACGAATACCGCAGCTGCCCGGCAGCGTGGTGCGCTTGCCCAGATGATCATATAAAAACAGGCCCGCGCGGATCATCCACGCCGGACGCAAATGAGGCTGGTGTGGCAAACGAAAACGCATCGGAAATGCCAGATGCGGCGCCATTTTCAGCAGCACTTCGCGCTCGGCCAGCGCTTCGCCCACCAAACGAAACTCGTAGTGCTCCAGATAGCGCAGGCCGCCATGGATCAACTTAGAGCTGGCCGACGACGTGGCACCGGCCAGATCTGCCGCCTCGCATAACACCACCGATAAGCCGCGTCCTGCTGCATCCGCCGCAATACCGGCGCCATTAATCCCACCGCCGACTACCATCAGATCGTTGATTTCCATTGCACTCATACCACAGCCTCAAATGTTCGTTATCACGCAAAATGAGTGTATGCGAAAATATCTCGCGCAGCAATACGATAACAAAAACAAAACAACCTTATAAAGATAAGGGTTTTTCACTGACGGAATTAAACCGCAACTATGCCGCTATCCTCTGCTATGCAGTAACGTCAGGCGGGGCACGATTCAGCAGCGCGGTGCCTAGTTATGGCGTGTGATTTCGTGACCACCTATCCAATAAGTGTAATCTGAACAGCGAGATAGCGCGCGGCGCGTACAGGAAAATTTATTCTCCAACTTAGCCGCCGAGTTTGGCCGTTGGCCATGTGCTTAAGCAATGAGCGTGCTTGTGCAATGAGCCTAAGCAATGCACCTAAACGTAGGGAGACTGCGAGTCGCGCAGAAATAAAAAATCCGGCCCGAAGGAGCCGGATTGAGAGAACAGATTAAAAATGTTCGTAAAGGAAAGTGCGCGTTAGCAAAGCACCAGATTCACATCACTGTCATCGAGCACTTTTTTCAGCTGCGGAGGCGGCACTTGATCGGTAAACAGGTAATCGACTTTATCAATTCCGCCCAGATTGACCATCGCACTGCGGCCAAATTTGGAATGGTCAGTCACCAAGATCACACAGCGCGAGTTGGCAATAATGGCATTTTTGGTGCGCACTTCGTGATAGTCGAACTCCAACAGCGAGCCATCCAGATCAATGCCGGAGATCCCCAGAATGCCAAAATCCAAACGGAACTGAGAGATAAAATCGAGCGTGGCTTCGCCGACAATCCCGCCATCACGGTTACGCACTTCACCACCGGCCAAAATCACTTTGAAATCTTCTTTGCCGGTCAACAACGTCGCGACATTCAGGTTATTGGTGACGATACGCAGATCGCGGTGATTTAGCAGCGCATGCGCCACCGCTTCAGGGGTGGTACCGATATCGATAAACAAAGTCGCCCCATCGGGGATCAACTCAGCCACCGCTTGCGCAATACGAGATTTTTCCTCTGAACACATCCCTTTGCGGTCATGATAAGCGGTATTCACCGAGCTGGACGGCAACGCCGCACCACCGTGATGGCGGCGGATCACATTGCTGGCCGCCAAATCATTTAAATCGCGACGGATAGTCTGGGGGCTGACAGAAAAGTGCGCCACCAGATCTTCGGTGCTCACATAGCCGTGTTCGCGCACCAACTCCACGATCGCTTCGTGTCTTTGCGTCTGTTTCACCTGCTCTCCTACGCGTTTGTTTGCGTTTATCTTTTTATAAGAAACCGTGCGCTTCTGATTTTAATGTGCACGGCGGTATGCATGGCAATCCCAAAATGCCAGCGCGCAGCCGCTCAGTAATCCGATGATATGCGCCGTATTGGCCACGGATAAGCCGAACAGATTAAACCATCCCAGTACCAGCCAGACCAGCATAAAGGCCACCAACGGACGCGGAATACTGACGCCGCGCTCCGGCGCGCGCTCGCCACTGACCCACAGATAACCGACCAGCGCATACACCACGCCTGACAAGCCACCAAAGTACACACCACTGACCCACGCTTGTCCCACGCCCGACAGCAAGGCCGAAAACATGAATAGCTGCACCAACTTACCGGAGCCCAGTTTTTTCTCTAACGGGCCGCCCAGATCCCACCACCACAGCAAGTTAAAGCTGATATGCAGCAAGGAAAAATGTAAAAAAGCGTGAGTGAACAAACGCCATAATTGCCAGTATTGCTCCGGCGTGCGGGCAAAGCCGAGCCAGCTAAACACCGTCGGCTCACCTACCAGCCAACCGGCCACGTACACCAACACACACACCAGCATGATGGCCAGCGTAAAAGGCCCCGCCCCCACTTTCAGCGCCTGCAGATAAGAGAACGCCGGATAGTGAAAGCGGCTAGCGGTGGCGGTATCGGCACGCTGCCAGCTGGCATCTTGATACTGCGGAGCATCCGGATTGTGCAAGAAAGCCGCCAGCTCCTGCTGCGCCAGACTTTCCTGCGCCGGATCGAGCACATACAGAGCATACCCTTCCGGCTCTGGACGCAGCTCAATGCGCACGCCGCGCGTGGCCATATAATCAATGTAAGCCTGCGCCAGACGCGGGTTAGGCAGATGAATTAAAAACAGCATAAAGACGTTCCCGTAACAAACCGGAACGACGTCCGGTTATTCTGGCTGAAGCGGATCGCTCACCACTGGCGCCACTTTACGCCAGGCTTCAAAGCCGCCATTGAGACTGTATACCTCATCAAAGCCCTGATTAACAAGATATTGTGCTGCGCCCTGACTGCTGTTGCCGTGATAACACATCACAATCACCGGCATCGCAAAATCCGTCTGTTGCATAAAAGGTAGCAAGGATTGATTGGTCAGGTGAAATGCCTGCGGCGCATGGGCAGCGGCAAAGCTTTGCGGATCGCGAATATCGACCAAAACCGCCTGCTCAGCCTGCAACTTTTGTAGCGCCTGTTCGACCGAAATAAACTGAAATTGCGTCATGCTCACCTCTGTAAACCACCACCGACGACCAACATTTGGCCGGAGCAAATAGGATTATCCGCTATCGCCGCATTGTACCGGATTCGGGCTTAGCACCAACC